>Ga0129309_1000824_pt1 | contig 19906 bp, 21 predicted proteins | sample L1105metagenome_FD_94439 | JGI IMG/M metagenome (GOLD analysis project Ga0129309, IMG submission 94439) | Ring-tailed lemur group fecal microbial communities from Wisconsin, USA - L1105 metagenome | ecosystem: Host-associated > Mammals > Digestive system > Large intestine > Fecal | place: USA...
CATTACCACCACCCCCTCGGTGGAGGGGCGTACCATCAAGGAGTACCAAGGCGTCGTCTTTGGCGAGGTCATCTCCGGCGTGGACTTCATCCGGGACATCGGAGCCGGGTTCCGCAACTTCTTTGGAGGACGCAGCGAGGGCTATGAGGAAGAACTGCTCAACGCCCGGACCCAGGCCATGGCCGAGATGGAACAGCGGGCTGCCAAACTGGGGGCCGACGCGGTGGTCGGCGTAGACATCGACTACGAGGTGCTGGGCGCCGACAACGGCATGCTGATGGTCACCTGCTCAGGCACCGCCGTGCGGCTGGATTAAGACAAAAAGGGACGATTCGAGAGAGTCGTCCCTTTTTGATTCCCAGAACGGGCCATTCGTCAAAATCATCCTTTTATTCGGCATTCCCGTACTCCGGCGGCTTATTGCTTATTTTCCGGGAATCCTATATAATGAGGTGTTGCACAACACACAAATCCACCTCTGAGGAGGACCCGAATATGCTGCTGAATATTTTAGCTGTGGGCGACGTGGTGGGGGAGGGCGGCCAGGACATCCTGGCCCGCCGCCTCCGCGGCTTGCAGGACGAGACCGGAGCCCACTTCACCGTGGTCAACGGGGAGAACGCCTCCGGCGTGGGCATCACCCCCCGGCAGGCCCGGGGCATCTTCGACGCCGGAGCCGACGTCATCACCCTGGGCAACCACACCTGGAACCGCATCCAGATTGGGGAGTTCCTGGACAAGGAGCCCGCCATTCTCCGCCCCGCCAACTACGCGGGCCGGGTCCCCGGCCGTGGGCTGGGCATCTACAAATGCCAGGGATTCCGGATCGCCGTTTTGAACCTGATGGGCCGGGTGGAACTGAACCCCAACCTGGACAGCCCCTTCAAGCTGGCCAACGCCATGCTCCGCGGGGAGGACTACGACCTGGCTGTCATGGACTTCCACGCCGAGGCCACCAGCGAGAAGGGGGCCATGGCCTGGTATCTGGACGGTCGGATCCAGGCGGTCTGGGGCACCCACACCCACGTTCCCACCGCCGACACCCAGATTCTGCCCCGCGGCACCGGCTTTGTCACCGACCTGGGCATGACCGGCCCCAGCCGGTCCGTGCTGGGCATTAAGCCGGACCACTCCATTAACCTCTTTATGGGCGGCCTGCCCCGGCGCTATGAGGAGGCCGAGGGCAACTGCAAGCTCAACGCCTGCCTGTTCACCATCGACACCGACAAGAAGAAGTGCGTGGGCGTAAAACGGACGGATATCCAGGAATAAGAAGTGCCCCATTCCCGAACCGAGGCGTGACAACGACGCCTAACCCGAAAGAAAGGCAGGTACCTGCCCTATGCTAAAAATCATCCACGGGGCTGACTTCCATCTGGACAGCCCCTTTTCCGGCCTGAGCCCCGACCAGGCGGCCCAGCGCCGGGGCGAACAGCGTGAGCTTCTGGACGCCCTGGCCCGGCTGGCTGCGGAGAAGCAGGCGGACCTGGTACTGCTGTCCGGCGACCTGCTGGACGGCGAGCGGGTCTACCGGGAGACTGCCCAGACCCTGGCCCGGACGCTTGGGGCCGTCCCCTGCCCGGTGTTCATTTCCCCGGGCAACCACGACTTTTATTCCCCCCGCTCGGTCTACGCCACTCTGGACTGGCCGGACAACGTCCACATTTTTCGCTCCAGCGAGATGGAGCGGGTGGACCTGCCCCAGCTAAACTGCGCCGTCTACGGCCGGGCCTTCCGGGAGTCCCACCAGGCGGAATCCCCCCTGGCGGGCTTCCGTGCGGAGGACGAGGGCAAACTCAACCTCATGTGTGTTCACGGAGACGCCGCCCCCAACAGCCCCTACGGCCCCATCGCCCCCATGGACATTGCCGCCAGCGGTCTGGACTATCTGGCCCTGGGGCACATCCACCAGTGCAGCGGCCTCCAGCGGGAGGGAAACACCTTCTGGGCCTACCCCGGCTGTCCCGAGGGCCGGGGCTTCGACGAGCTGGGGGAGAAGGGGGTTTTGTACTTAGAGGCGGAAAAGGACAGCATCTCCGCCCAGTTTGTCCCCCTGGGCCAGCGGCGGTATGAGATCCTGCCCGTAGACGTCACTGGAGCAAATTCGCCCATGTCCGCCATTCTGGCCGCCCTGCCCCCGAATACGGGCCGGGATATCTACCGCCTGATCCTCACCGGCGAGGGGGCGGCCCCCGACCTCCGGGGGCTGGAGCAGGCTCTCGCCCCCCGGTTCTACGGCCTGACCCTGGAGGACCGGACCCGTCTGCCCCAGGACCTGTGGCAGCGGCGGGAGGAGGACACCCTCACCGGCCTCTTTTTGCAGACTATGTACGAAAAATGCCGGGAAAACCCCGACGAACCGCTGTACCAGTTGGCGGCCCGGTTCGGTCTGGCCGCCCTGGAGGACGGGGAGGACATCGCCCTATGAGAATCAAATCCATGACCGCCACCTTCGGCAAGCTGGACCACGCCCGACTGGAGCTGGAGGACGGCCTCAACCTGATCCAGGCCCCCAACGAGGGGGGCAAGTCCACCTGGGCCGCCTTCTGGAAGACCATGCTCTTTGGGCTGGACACCCGGGACCGGGACAAGAAGGGCTACTTAGCCGACAAAAATAAATATCAGCCCTGGTCCGGCGCCCCCATGGAGGGGGAAATGACCCTGGAGTGGCTGGGCCGGGACATCACCATCCGCCGGGGGCCCAAGGGGAACACCCCCTTCGGCGCTTTCTCCGCCGTCTACACCAGCACCGAGGAGCCCGTCCCCGGCCTCACCGCCGACCTGTGCGGCGAGATGCTCACCGGCGTCAGCCGGGAGGTCTTTGAGCGTTCCGCCTTCCTCGGCGGGGGCAATCTGGCAATTTCCTCCACCCCGGAGCTGGAAAAGCGCATCGCCGCCCTGGTGTCCTCGGGGGAGGAGGACGTGTCCTACTCCCAGACAGAAGCCCGCTTGAAGGAGTGGCTCAACCGCCGAAAGGTGAACAAGAGCGTAGGCCTCATCCCCAAGCTGGAGGGGGAGCTCCATCAGGTGGAGGACGACCTCTCCCGCCTGGAGGCGGTGTCCGCCGCCATTTCCCAGCTGGAGGGGGCGCGGACCGAGCTGGAACACCGCCGGGACGAGCTACGCTCCGAGCGGGACATCCACCAGCGGCTGGCCCAAAAGGGGCTGAACCAGCGCTTCGCCCAGGCCGAGGAGGATCTCCTTGCCGCCCAGACCAAGCTGACCGCATTGGAGCAGGAGACCGCGAAATTCGGCGCGCTCCCCGAGAAGGAGCTGCTGAAAAAGGCCCAGGGTGAGCTGCAATACCTGAAGGTGCTGGACGAGGAGATCCGTCAGGGGGACGCGGCCCTCAAGGATGCCGAGGAGGACTACGTCCAGGCCCAGATCGCCGCCCAGGACGACCGCTTCGCGGGCATGACCGGGGAGGAGGCGGCGAACGCTGTGCGGAAGGCAGTCGCTGACTATGAGGCGGCCCAGGGAGAGGCCAAGAAATGGAGCCTGTTGAGCCGGATCTTCCCGCTGATTGGACTACTGATCGTTGCGGCGGCGGGGGGCTTTACGCTGGTGGAGCGGGGCACCCTGCTGACCATCCATTTTTATCTCTGGCTGATCCTCCTCCCCCTCACGGCTCTGATGGGACTAAGCAACCGCAATACGGCCCGGCGCTGGGAGGAGCGGGGGAAGAAGGCGCTGGACCGCTTTTCCGCCGCCGCCCCCGAGGAGCTGGAGCCCATTTTAGCCGACTACCGCGCCCGCTGTCAGGAGGCCGAGGAGGCCGCCCTCCAGGCCAAAACCGTCCGGGGCGCCCTCAACGACCGGAAGGCCCGGCGGGACAACAGCCGCGCCGACCTTTTGGATTTTGTCCACACCTTCGCCCCCCAGGTTACCGACCTGTTCGGCTGCTCCGCCGCCCTGTCCCGGGCCCTGAACCTGGACTATGAGCTGGCCGCCGCCCGGGAGCGGACGGAGGAGCGCCGCCGCCGCAGGGACGACCTGGCCGCTCAGGGGGGCCGGAATTTTGACACCTTGGAGCTTCTTTTCCCGCCTCAGCGCTCCCCGGAGGAAACAGAAAAGGCCCTGGCGGAAGCCGAGGCGGAGTTGGACCGGGTCAACGAAGCCCTGAACCAGGCCATGGGCCGCCAGAAGGCCATGGGCGACCCCGCCGCCCTCAGCGCCCGCCGGGAGGCGCTGGAGGAGGAGCTGTCCCGCCGCCAGCAGGAATTTGACGCCCTGACCATCGCCATGGCCGCCCTGAAAGAGGCTAACGCCCGGCTCCAGGAGCGGTTCTCCCCGCAGCTGAACCGGCTGGCCGGTCAGTACCTGGCCCGGCTCACCGGCGACGCCTACCAGTCCGTCACCCTGACCCGGGAGCTGGAGGGGGGCGCCGCCCGAGCGGGCGACGTGCTGCCTCACAGCGCTTTGTACCTGTCCCGGGGCACCGCCGACCAGCTGTATCTGGCGGTGCGGCTGGCCGTCTGCTCCCTGTGCCTGCCCCAGAAGCCGCCCATTTTGCTGGACGACGCTCTGGCCGCCTTCGACGACGAACGGCTGCGCCTAGCTCTGGACCTGCTGAAGGAATTGGCAAGCGGGCAGCAGGTGCTGCTCTTCACCTGCCAGAAGCGGGAAGGGGAGGCATTGGGAATCCGGAACGCGGAATGAGCGCCTTTGGGCCCGCACCGTGCGGTCCCGTCCCGGAGGTTGCAATTCTGGAAAAAATGACTTATAATGCACACATTAGCTCCCCGGTAGGGAAAAAGGAGGACACGCCCTTGGCGGAAGAGTTTGACAAGGTGAGGGAGGACGGCCAGGAGCCGGTCCAGGAGGAGATTTCCTCTCCGGCCCCCGGTCCGAAGCCGGAGACCCAGGAGCCCCCCAGACGGCCCGGCGCCGACCTGTTCGAGTGGCTCCAGATGATCATGGGCTGCGTCCTTGTGGCGGTGGTGTTGTTCAACTGCTTCGCCCGGCTGACCCGGGTGGACGGTCACTCCATGGACAACACCCTCCAGGACGGGGAAATGATGCTGGTCTGGGACCCAGGCTACCAGCCCAAGCAGGGCGACATCGTGGTCCTCAATAAAAAGACCGCCGCCATCCTGGACAACCGGGCCATCGTCAAGCGGGTCATCGCCGTGGGCGGCCAGACGGTGGACATTGACTACGAATCCAGTACCGTCTATGTGGACGGTCAGCCTCTGGACGAGCCCTATATCAAAGAGGAGATGTACCGCCCCGACCCCCTGCGCTTCCCCGAGATGCAGCAGACCCACTGGGAAATCCCCGAAGGCTCCATCTTCGTCATGGGCGACAACCGGAACCACTCCACCGACAGCCGCCACGACGACGTGGGTCCGGTGGATGAGGGCTACGTCCTTGGCAAGGTGGTATTCGCCCTGTTCCCTCTCTCTAAATTTGGCCCAATGTGAGGCCGTCTCAGGCAGACGGTCCGTGAATCAGAACAGGCGGTATCCGGCTGACACCGGACACCGCCTGTTTTCATCTTTTCCTCCGGAGGACCGCCGCGTTCCGGGTCCGCTCCTCCTTCCGATATTGGTTGGGCGTGAAGCCCGTCTGCTTTTGAAAGCACACCGTAAAGTAGCTCTGGGTGGAAAACCCGCACCGCTGAGCCACGGCGGCGATGGGAAGCTCGGTCCGGACCAGCAGCTCCCGGCCTTTTTCCACACGGTACCCCATCAGATATTGGAATACCGTGACGCCAGTCATCCGCTTGAAAAACCGCTCGCATTCCTCCGGGCAGAGGAATGCCTCCCGCGCCACATCCTTCAGGGTCAGCTTCTCCGAATAGTGCTCGTTCAGATAGGTGAGCACCCGCTTCAGCCGCTGGTCGGACTGGTCGCTAATCGCTCCGCCGCTGCCCTGGGCCAGCGCCCAGACGGACGGCCAGATATGCAGCAGCTCGCTCTGGACCAGCAGCTCCCACCCCTCCGGCTTCCGGACTTCGGACAGGCGGATGATCCGGCGCATGGCGTCCAGAATGGATGCGCCCCCGGGCAGTCCGCCGTCGAACCGGAAGAATGGGGCGACCCCGTTTTTCAAAAATGGGGTCAGCAGGCAGACCACCGCCGGGCTCCCGCCCGGGGTGCAGATCAGCTCCGGACTGAAATTCACGCAGTCGTAGATGGAGCCGTCCTCCTCCGGCTCCGCCGCGTGGGCCAGCCTTCCGTTGATAAAAATGCCCTTCCCCGCCGGGACCCGGCAGGTCTGACCCGCCACATGGAAGAGGACACTGCCTCGGATGACGCGGCAGAGCTGAAAATCCTGGTGCCAGTGCCAGTTGACCCGGCGGTACTCCGGGCGTGAGAAGTCCGTCTGATAGATGGACACTGGGAAACCGGGGGAGACCCGCTGGAGCTCCTCCCGCCGGTCCGCTGCGAGTTTGATTTGATTGACGATCATAAGCCCTCAATATTTTAAAAAAATTTATGGATATTTTGATATACTTCTTCTATTAAATCTCTATATAATAAAAAAGTCAATAGGCCGCCACGCGGCGGGCAGCAGAAAAGAGGATTGCTATGGGAACGAAACTCAAAAACAAACAAAAAGCGGGGACCCTGTACTGTGTGGCGGGGGCCATGAGCTGGGGATTCTCCGGAGCCTGCAGTGAGGCTTTTTTTCGCGGCTACGCCGTGGACCCGGCCTGGGTCACCGCCATCCGGATGACGGCGGCGGGGGTGCTCCTGCTGGTGTGGGTCCTGGCCCGGAGAAGCGTCCGGCTGGCCGACATCTGGCGGGATCGGAACGGGCTGATCCAGCTCATCGCCTTCTCACTGGCCGGTCTGGCCCTGTGCCAGTTCGCCTATCTGAACGCCATCCGGTGGACCAACTCGGGCACCGCCACCGTGCTGCAGAACCTGTCTATTGTGTTCGTGGCGGTCTTCATCTGTATTTCCACCCGCACACTGCCCCAGAAAAAGATCCTGGTCTGCATCGCCCTGGCCCTGGCCGGGGTGTGGCTCATCGCCACCGGGGGAAGGCCGGGCTCCATGACCCTGACCCCCAGGGGCCTCTTCTGGGGCCTGGCCGCCGGGTTTGGCGCCGCCAGCTACTCTCTGCTCTCCCGGGAGCCGGTGCGGCGCTGGGGCAGCATCCCGGTGACGGGACTGGGCATGCTCATTGGCGGCGCGGTGCTGTTTGCGGCGGTGGGGGCCTGGAACGTCCCCGCCGGACTGGACCTGCGGGCCGGGCTGCTGCTGGCCGTCATCGTCCTGGTGGGCACGGTGGGGGCCTTCACCCTCTTTTTGCTGGGCATCAGCTTGGTGGGGCCGGTGAAAGCCTCGCTGCTGGCCTGCCTGGAGCCCCTGACGGCAGCCACCCTCTCCGCCCTCTGGCTCCACTCCACCTTCTCCGTCCCCGATCTCATTGGATTCGCCTGTATTCTTACCACGGTATTTCTCCTGCGGGAGTGATTTTCCCGAAAAGAGCGGCAAAATGCCGCTCTTTTTTGTTTCCCGGAAAGGGTCCTTGTGAGCTGCTTTTATTGCAATATTGGGGGAATAGGTGTACAATATAATGTAATTCTAAATTTTGGAACCATGAAAGGAGCGCATCTCTATGGAGGACAAGGTAAAGGAGCTTCTGGACCGCATCCGCGACACCGCCGGGGCGGCCGCCGACGCCGCCAACCACACCGCCCGGGTGGCCGGGAAGAAGGCCGGGCAGATGGTGGACGTGGCCAAGCTCAACGTCCAGCTCTTCGACCTGAACGGCGAGTTCAACGACCAGCTGCGCCAGCTGGGTCAGGTGATGTACAGCACCCACCTGGGCCAGATGCCCGAGGGCGACCCCGTCACCGAGCTGCTGGCCAAGGCCGACGAGACCTCCGCGAAGATCGCCGAGGTCAAGGAGCGCATCTCCGACCTGCGCCAGTCCCAGACCTGTCCCAGCTGCGGGGCCCCCTGCGGCAAGGACGACAAATTCTGCCGCCGCTGCGGCGGCGCCCTGTAAGGAGATTGCCATGACCTATACCATGGAACAGTACCGCGAGAGCGCCGACGCCGTCCGGGCCAAGCTGGGCTCCTTTGTCCCCAAGGTGGCCATGATCTTGGGCTCCGGCCTGGGTTTCCTGGGGGACGAGGTGGAGCACCCCATCGCCATCGACTACCGGGACATCCCCCACTTCAAGGCCTCCACCGCCCCCGGCCACAAGGGCCGCCTGGTCTTCGGCACCCTGGAGGGCCAGAATGTGGCCGTCATGCAGGGCCGGATGCACCACTACGAGGGCTACTCCTATGAGGAGGCGTCCTACGCCGTCCGGGTGCTGCGGCTGTTGGGCTGTGACACCCTGATCGTCACCAACGCCGCCGGCAGCATCCGCACCGACTGGGAGGCCGGAGACCTGATGCTCATTACCGACCAGATCAAGATGTTCTCCGAGTCCCCCCTCCGGGGGGAGAACCTGCCAGACTTCGGCGTCCGCTTCCCCGACGCCTCCCATCTGTACACCCTGCGGCTCCAGGAGCTGGCCCGCCAGACCGCCCGTGAGCAGAACATCCCCCTGCGGGAGGGCGTGTACTTCTACTGCTACGGCCCCCAGTATGAGACCCCCGCCGAGATCCGGGCCGCCCGCATCCTGGGGGGCGACGCGGTAGGCATGTCCACCGCCCCCGAGGTCATCGTGGCCGGCCACTGCGGCATGGAGGTGCTGGGCCTGACCCTGCTGGCTAACATGGCCGCCGGTATTTTGGACCAGCCTCTCAGCGAGCAGGAGGTTCTGGACGCCGCCGCTGACGCCCGGGAGAAATTCTCCGGCCTGGTCCGCGCCTGCCTGAGAAAAATGTAAGGTGTCCCTTCTGCTGAGAAAGGAGCTGCTATGATCCATTTCTTCAACCGGAAGGAGCTGCTGGTTACTTACGACCAGCAGCGGTTCAACACCGTCCGGGACGCACTGGCCGCTGCCGGTATTGACTATCGGTACCGTACCAAGGACCGGAACAGTCCGTCTCCCCTGGATCTGGGGACGCGGGGCCGCACCGGCACCTTCGGCGTCAACTTCGAGGCCAATCTGGAGTATAAGCTCTACGTCCGCAAGGCGGACTACCCCAAGGCGGCAAAGTACCTTTGACCGCCACACCGGCGCACCTCTTATTTTCGCCCCATTCCGTACTTCCGCATTACTTTGGAGGTTTCTATGACCACACTGTTTGAAAACGTCACCGCCGTCACCATGGACCCAGCCAAGCCCCTTTTGAACCACACCTTTGTGCTGGTGGAGGGCAAAAAAATCGCCAAGATCACCGACGCCCGGCCCGAGGGCGAATTTGACCGGGTGGTTGACTGCGCCGGTCAGGTGATGATGCCCGGCCTGGTCAACGCCCACACCCACCTGCCCATGACCCTGATGCGGGGCTACGGCGGGGGCCACAATCTCCAGGACTGGCTGAACAATTATATTTTCCCCGCCGAGGACAAGCTGGACAGCCGCTGCGTCCGGGCGGGCACCGCCCTGTCTCTGGCCGAGCTCATCGCCGGGGGTGTGACCTGCGTGGCTGACATGTACTACTTCTGCCCCGACATCGCCCAGATGGTGGCCGACGCGGGGATCAGCGCCAACATCGCCCGGTCCGTCACCTGCTTCCAGCCGGTGGATGACCCCGCCGACTTCTACGCCTGCCGGGAAATGCGGGAATTTGTGGAAGCGTGGCACGGCTATGACGAGGGCCGCATCCGGGTGGACGCCTCGGTCCACGGGGAGTACACCTCCTTCGCCGCCCCCAACATGTGGGAGTACCTGGGCCAGTACGCCGCCGACCACGACCTTAAAATGCACGTCCACGTCTCCGAGACGAAATCCGAGCACCAGGAATGCCAGGCCCGCCACGGCGGAAAGACCTCCATGGCGGTGTTGGACCAGTACGGGGTCTGGCGCAATGGCGGCTATGCCGCCCACTGCGTCTGGGTGTCCGACGAGGACATGGAACTGATGGTCCGCCGGAACATCACCGCCGTCCACAACCCCATGTCCAACCTGAAGCTGGGCTCCGGCATCGCCCGGGTCCCCGACATGCTGGCCGCCGGGGTCAACGTGGCCCTGGGCACCGACGGCGTGGCCTCCAACAACAGCCACGACATGTTTGAGGAGATCAAGCTGGCCGCCGCCCTCCACAAGGGGGTCAACCTGGACCCCCTGGCCGTCACCTCCCACCAGGCCCTGGCCATGGCCACCGTCAACGGCGCCCGCGCTCTGGGCCGCGACACCGGCGTCATTGCCGAGGGCAAGGTGGCCGACCTGATTTTGGTGGACTTCCAAAATCCCTCCCTGTTCCCCTGCCACGACGCGGAGGAGAACCTGGTCTTTTCCGCCCACGGCTCCAACGTGACCATGAATATGGCCCAGGGCCGGATCATATATGAAAAGGGGAAGTTTCTCACCCTGGACCTGGACAAAATCCGGGCCGAGATGGAGAACTACGCCCTGCCCCACATCTTTGGATAAAGAAGGAACGAAGCGTCCGGCCACCTGCCGGGCGCTCTCCAACTCTTTATTTTTCAGTCCGGCTCCTAATTTTGATTCATGAGGAGGACCTCTATGGCTCCACAAAATCAGCCCCCCCGCCGGGTGGCCCAGAACAAACAGAACACCTTCTTCGGCGGCGCGGCCATTCTGGCCGCGGGCATCCTGGTGGTCAAGCTGATCGGCATGTTCTACAAAATCCCCCTGGTCAACATCATCGGGGAGCAGGGCACCGCCGACTTCAACAACGCCTACAACATCTACGCCGTCCTGCTGACCATCTCCACCGCCGGTCTGCCGGTGGCGGTGTCCAAGCTGGTCAGCGAGGCCAATGCCCTGGGCCGCCGGAACCAGGTCCGCCGCACCTTCCGCCTGGCCCTGGCCCTGTTCCTGACCCTGGGCGTGCTGTCCTTCCTCATCATGTTCTTTAAGGCCGACCTGCTGGCCGGCATGATGCACGACTCCAAGGCCGCCGCCGGCATCAAGGCTCTGGCCCCCGCCGTCATCTGCGTGGGCTGTCTGGCCGCCTTCCGGGGCTACTCCCAGGGCCACAGCAACATGACCCCCACCTCGGTGTCCCAGATCATCGAGGCCCTGTGCAAGCTGGTGGTGGGCCTGGCCCTGGCGGCCTGGCTCATCAAGGCGGGCCAGAGCGCCGACGTGGCCGCCGCAGGCGCCATCACCGGCGTCACCGTGGGCACCATCGTGGCTCTGGTCTACATGGTGCTGGCCTTCCTCCTGGGCCGGATGCAGGAGCCCCGCCTGGCCGACGACGTGCCCGACGAGTCCGGCACGATCCTGCGGAACATCCTGCGCATCGCCATTCCCATCACCCTCAGCTCCTCCATGGTGGGCATCGTCACCGTCATTGACTCCTCCCTGGTCCAGGGCCAGCTCCAGCGGGTCCTCTTAGAAAACCAGGACAGCTGGGCTCTGTACGCCGGTTTTGTGGACTTCACCGACCTGAAAACCGCCCTGGCCGCCTGGCAGGACACTCTGGCCGTGGGCGTTCCAGCCACTCTGGCCACCCTGACCGCCCAGGTCAAGGCGGACCCCCAGGGGCTGAACACCGCCGCCCAGGCCCTCCAGACCGCTCTGGAGTCCATCAGCCGCACCCTCTACGGCAACTACGGCGGGGCCCTGAATATCTACAACCTGCCCACCTCCCTCATGGCGGCCATCACCGCCTCGGTGATCCCCGCCGTCTCCGCCGCTCTGGCCCGCCATGACCGCCGGGGCGCCGCCAGGATCACCGGCTCCGCCCTGCGCATCACCGCCCTGCTGGCCTTCCCCATGGGTGTGGGCCTCTTCGTCCTGGGCGGCCCCATTATGCGGCTGCTCTATCCCGTGCTGGAGATCAAGCTGGCTGGCCCCCTGCTGTCCACTCTGGGCCTGGCCACCGTCTTCGTGTGCATGATGCTGGTGTGCAACTCCGTCCTCCAGGCCCACGGCTTTGTCAACCTGCCCGTTCTGGTCATGCTGGTGGGCGGTGCGCTGAAGATCTTCGCCAACTACAACCTGGTGGCCATTCCCAAGGTTGGCATCTACGGGGCCCCCGTGGGCAACATCCTGTGCTTCGGCCTGTGCCTGCTTCTGGACTTGGTGGTTATTTCCCGGGTCATCCCCAACCGGCCCCGGTACGCCCCCATCTTTCTGAAGCCTCTGGCCGCCTCCGCCCTCATGGGCGGCGCCGCCTGGGCGGTGTACGGCCTGCTGGCCAAGCTGCTGGGCGGCGACGAGCTGGGCCGCACCGGCAACGCTCTGGCCGTTCTGGTCGCCATCGGGGTGGCCATGGTGATCTATCTGGTCCTCATCGTGGCTCTGCGGGCCATCTCCAGGGACGACCTGGCGCTCATGCCCAAGGGGGATAAGCTGGCCCGTCTGCTCCGTCTGTAAGGCTCTGTATGGACAAAAAGCGGGAGATTTTCCCGATTTTCTGAAGTATTTTTGCAAAAAAACGAAAAAATATCTTGATAAGGAAGCGAAACTGTGGTAGATTTTCAATGTATGGACCATTATAATATGGACGACCTAAAGCACATCATGGAGCTGCTCCGCTCCCCCGAGGGCTGCCCCTGGGACAAGGAGCAGACCCACCAGTCCATCCGCCGCAACATGTTGGAGGAGGCCTACGAGGTGGCCGAGGCCATCGACGAGAACGACCCCGCCCACCTGAAGGAGGAGCTGGGGGACGTACTGCTCCAGGTGGTCTTCCACGCCCGCATGGCCGAGGAGGCCGGGCTGTTCAATTTCGACGACGTGGTGGACGGCATCGCCCAGAAGCTGGTCTTCCGGCACCCCCACGTCTTCGGGACGGTGGAGGCCGACAACACCGACCAGGCCCTGAACACCTGGGACGCCCAGAAGCAGGTGGAGAAGGACCAGAAGACCGCCGGTGACACCCTGGACGCGGTGGCCCGGTCCCTGCCCGCCCTGATGCGGGCGGAGAAGATCCAGGCCAAGGCCCAAAAGGCGGGCTTCGACTGGGACGCGGTGGGGCCCGTGCTGGATAAGATCTCCGAGGAGATTGAGGAGCTGAAGGAAGCGGTCCGGGACAACTCCAACATCGAGGAGGAGCTGGGCGACCTGCTCTTCGTCACCGCTAAGGCGGGACGGTTCCTGGGGCTGGACAGCGAGCTGGCCCTCCACGCCGCCTGCGAGAAGTTCATCCGCCGGTTCCGCCGGGTGGAGGAGCTGGCGGACAAGCCCATGACCGAGATGGACGTCCCCGCCCTAGAAGAGCTGTGGCGCCGGGCCAAGGCTATGGAACACTGAGGCAACTTAAGATCGCCCTCTCCGCGGGGGCCGATTTAAGTATATTTTTTGACAGTCGCCGCGCAGGCGCTGTCCCATTCACAGGAGGAAAACGACCATGAATAAGACCGAACTGATCGCTGCCGTCGCTGAGAAGGCTGAGCTGTCCAAGAAGGACGCCGAGGCTGCCATCACTGCCGCTGTTGACGCCATCACCGCCGCTCTGAGCGAGGGCGAGAAGGTGCAGCTGGTCGGCTTTGGCTCCTTTGAGGTCAAGGCCCGCGCCGAGCGCGTCGGCCGCAACCCCAAGACCAAGGAGACCATCCAGATCCCTGCCTCCAAGACCCCCGTGTTCAAGGCTGGCAAGGCTCTGAAGGACGCCGTGTCCAAGTAAGAAAACCATCCGGACGGGGACGCTGGCAACAGCGTCCCCGTTTTGCTGGCTTATGATAAGGAGTTCATCAACATGCGATTGGATAAATGGTTAAAAGTTTCCCGGCTCATCAAACGCCGCACCGTGGCCAACGAGGCCTGCGACAACGACCGGGTGATCGTCAACGGCCGCCCCGTCCGGGCCAGCTACGATGTGAAGACCGGCGACCTGGTGGAGCTGAAGTTTGGTGAGCGCGCCGTCAAGGTGGAGGTACTGGTGGTGGCCGACAACGTGGGCAAAAATGACGCCGCCGCGATGTACAAGGAAGTCCTGTAACCATGCGGGTACGAATCCTTCACCGCCTGGCAGCTCTTGGCCTGATGGGAGCGCTCTGCCTCTCTGGGGCTGGCTGTGCCAAGGGGCCCACGAAAATGGAGAACACCATTTTCGCCATGGACACAGTGATGACCCTCACCTTCTACGGCGCGGACCCCGAGGCGGCCCTCCAGGGCCCCATGGACAGCCTGGTATCCACCGTATACGAGCTGCAAAACGCCCTGTCCGCCACCGACGAGAACAGCGAGATTTACGCCCTGAACCACGAGAACGGGGGAGAAGTATCTCTCTCCCCGTCCACGGTAGAGCTGCTCCAGTCCGCCCTGGACCTGTGTGAAACCACAGGCGGGGCCCTGGACATCACCGCCTACCCGGCGGTCAAAGCCTGGGGCTTCACCACTGGGGACTACCGGGTGCCGGAGCCGTCCGAGCTGGACGCGTTGGCATCCCGCATTGATTCCACATTGGTGGAGCTGAATGTGGAAAACTCCGCCGCCCGCCTGCCGGAAGGCACGGAGCTGGACCTGGGGGCCGTGGCCAAAGGCTATCTGGGCGACCGGCTGGCCGATCAGCTGCGGGACATCAACATCCAGTCCGCTCTGCTGGACCTGGGCCAGAGCTCCATCCAGGCCGTGGGAAGCAAACCCGACGGCTCCCCCTGGCGCATCGGCATCCAGGACCCGGCGGGGGAGGGCTACCTGGGGGTGCTGGAGCTGGCGGACGAGGCCATGGGCACCTCCGGGGGCTACCAGCGGTTCTTTGAGGCGGACGGGGTGCGCTACTGGCACATCATCGACCCGAATACCGCCGCCCCGGCCCGGTCCGGACTGGCCAGCGTGACGATTGTGAGCCCCTCCGGGTTCCTGTGCGACGGCCTGTCCACCGCCCTGTTCGTCATGGGGCTGGAGGAGGGCGCCGACTTCTGGCGGACCCACCCCGAACTGGACTTTGACGCCATTTTTATTTCCGACGACGGCTCCATCCACCTGACCGCCGGACTGGAGGAGTCCTTCTCTCTGGCAACCGGCTATGAGGACCGGGAGGTGACCATCCTGCAATGACCAAAAACACCAAGCTGATTTTAGCTCTGCTGGTTCTGGCGGTGGCCGCCTCAGGGGCCTTTCTCCTGCTGAATCGGGGGGAAGCGGAGCACCCCACGGCCCGGATCACTCTGGACGGCGAGCTGGTGGAGGAGATCGACCTGGACGGGGTGACCGAGCCCTACGCCTTCACTGTGGAGGGCAAAAACGGCCGGACCAACACCATTTTGGTGGAACCCGGCCGCATCCGGGTGTCGGCGGCAAGCTGCCCCGACCAGATCTGCGTCAATCAGGGGTTCATTGCCGACGGCACCACCCCCATCGTGTGCCTGCCCAACAAGCTGATGATCGAGATTCTGGGGGGAGGGGATGGCCTTGACGCCGCAGCCGGTTAAAGGGACCAGGCGCATCACGCTGCTGGCCCTCCTCACCGCCATCGCCCTGACCATCTTCCTGGTTGAGGCTCAGATTCCCGTCCCCATCGCCATTCCGGGGGTAAAACTGGGGCTGGCCAACATCGTCACCGTCTACGCCATGTTCCTGCTGGGGCCCGGCGACACCCTGCTCATCCTGTCCGCCCGGGTGTTCCTGGGGGCGGTGTTCTCCGGCCAGATGATGACTCTGCTGTACAGCGCCGGGGGCGGTCTGCTGTGCTGGCTGGCCATGGTGGTGCTGCGGAAGCTGCTGACCCGGGACCAGATCTGGCTGTGCAGTCCCGTGGCCGCCGTGTTCCACAATATTGGGCAGCTGCTGGTGGCCGCCGCCGTACTGAAGAGCTGGGCCGTCATGGCCTACCTGCCCTACCTGCTCATTGCCGGGGTGGCCGCGGGCCTGTTTACCGGCCTGGCGGCGCAGTTTCTCATCAACCGAATGGAAAAGATACAAAAATAAAGGACTGTCGTCTTGGACGACAGTCCTTTATTTTGTGGCCGCTTTTGGCAACCTAGGGTTGTGAGGAAGAAAATGTTCTAATATAGGTCGAATTTATCAAAAAGGTCCCTGTTTTCCTCCGGCATGATGTCGGGTGCGTCGGTGGGCGGGGTGACCCGCCAGGCCATGCCGGGACCCAAGGGCTCCAGGTCCATAAGGTCCTGGGCCCCCTCCAGCTGACCGTCGGTGTAATAGACCATAACCGAAACCGGCTCATGGAAGGCGAAGGGCATATCCTCCACCAACGTCTGGCCCGTGCCGTCGGGAAGCGGTAACTCCAGGCGCTGGGTCTTGAAGCCGTTGCCCAGGGGACCGTCCTTGCCGAACCGGGTATAAACCATAAGCTCCGCATCCCAGCCCCGCAGCTCCTTCGCCTTCAGGTCCACCGCCAGATCGAAGGTCTTACTTTCAAAGTCGGGGCGGAGGGCGTACTCCAGCTCTGTCACCGGCCATTCAGGGGCCTTGGGCGGGTCCAGCACCGTCATCACCTGCTGGCGGAAGTGGAGCATCAGTCCCAGAGACAGCATGGAGGTTGCCGCCAGCACCGCGCATAGCACCGACAGCCACCGGATTAGGCGGCGGTCCCGGGGCACAGCCTCCGGCACCTCGTCCACCGGCTTCTTCTCCTCAGGCTCCTCCACTCCCAGCAGCTGGCCCACGGGCACGTCAAAGCGTTTACTCAGGGCAATGAGCTTGTCGATCTCCGGGATGGTCAGATCGCTCTCCCACTTGCTGATGGCCTGGCGGGACACCCCCATGGCTTCGCCGAGAGCCTCCTGGGACAGATTCCGTCTTTTCCGCTGCTCCTGGATGCGCCGACCCAAGGTCATATTCTCCACGCTTTCCACCTCATTTTTCCGCTTATTCCACCCACCCGGGGTCGGGGAGGACCGCCGCCAGGGACAGGGGCACTTCCGCGACATAGTCCCGCTTCTCCGCCTGGATGGCGTCCACCGTGAAATTGTTCCCCCGGCTGGCCGTGCTGGTGATCAAAAACAGCTTCTCCACCTGGATGCTCCGCCCCGTCTTCTTCTCCCGGAGGAGGACGTCCAGGGAGATCTGCTCCCCGCCGTAGTCGGGCAGGGTGACGCTGGCCTGATAGGGCCCCAAAAAGATTTTTTCCACTTTGGCCGACAGGACGTCTTCCCAGTCCCGTTCCCCTTTGGGCTCTCCCCAGGGATCGTGGCCGGTGACGGTGGCCCGCACCCCCTCCACGGCCCAGCCCTTCAGCGCCTTCACCGGCTGGAGGGTCAGGGTGACCTCCAGGTCCTCCTCCCCCCGGGCCTGGGGGAAGCCCCAGGTGATGTCGCCCCAGGTGCACTCGGTCTGCTCAAAGAGCTCTCTGCGGACGGCCACATAGGGTTCCGCTGCCGCCGCGCCCCGGGTCAGGTCCCGGGTCCGCGCCCAAAGCAGCGCCGTGGCCGCCGTCAGGATCAGGCACAGGGCGGTGAGCACAGCCAGCCACCGGCGGGTCCGTTTATCCCGACCCGGCTGTTCCACCGGGGCCTGCTCCTCCACTCCCAGCAGCTGGCCCACGGGCATGTCAAAAAGTTTACTCAGGGCAATGAGCTTGTCGATCTCCGGGATGGTCAGATCGCTCTCCCACTTGCTGATGGCCTGGCGGGAAACCCCCATGGCTTCGCCCAGAGCCTCCTGGGACAGATTCCGTCTTTTCCGCTGCTCCTGGATGCGCTGGCCTAATGTCATGTCGTCACGTCCTTTTTCTTGGATCGTTGTTATCACGCCTCGGCACGCTCGCGGCCGGGTCGATAACTTCTCCGACTGCGGGCAGGCCCAGTGCGGCCCTTTGCCGCCCTTGGGCTCTGCCCTGTGCTCCGGCGTTATCTCCCCTGCTCACGGCCTTGGACGCTTAAATCATACCCCGGCGGCCGGTTTTTGGCAACCAGCCGCCGGGTTCTTTTTGTCAACCGGAGGTTGCGGCCTTAGGGCCGCAGCAGATTCCGGATTCCCTCCTCCCATAGGAGTTCCTCGCTCCAGGTGTAGGACCCCTGACTCATATCGGACCAGCGAATCAGGGGCTGGGTCTCAACTTCTTCCCCCGACTGAAACAGTGCGGTGCAGGTGAAAGGGCCGCGCTGGGTATTGAGGGAGAATACCGCCGACCAGACCGCGCCGCCCGTGTTCTCCATTTCCACCAGCTCCACCACCCCCGCCTTGTCCACCAGCTGGAGGGTAACGGTCATCCCCTCGGTCATCCGGCCGGCGGTCAGGGTGATGCTGCAGTACATCGTCCGATTCTCCTGGTTCGGGGCCCAGCCGTTGGGCGCCGGCTGCCAGTCGGCGGTGTGCTCCAGCGCCACCACCAGAGGGGCGGGCATAGTCTCCACCGAGGCATCCCCATCCACAGGCGGCCCCTCAAGCTGGTCCAGCCGCTCCTCCAGTGACGCCACCCGCCAGCCCAGTACTGCGGTGCTGGCCAGGGACAGGGCCAGCAGGAGGGCCAGCAGAGCCGCGCCCAACTTCCACCGCTTCACGGGGGCCGGTACCGCCTGGGGCGTTTCCTCCCCGGCACCGGACTCCACCTGGAGCAGGTCGTTGAGGGACACGGAGAAGAGTTTGCTCATGGCGATCAGCTTATCCACCTCGGGCACCGCACCGTCCATCTCCCACCGGGAGATGGCCTGGCGGGACACCCCCAGCTTCTCCCCCAGAGCCTCCTGGGACAGGTTATTCTGCTTTCTCAGCTCCTGGATGCGCTGGCCCAGCGTCATGTCCTCACGTCCTTTCCAACGGATTAAGCTTCGCCCTCAAGATAGCACAAAGGGACGGGTGATGGCTACCACCCGTCCCTTCCAAGTTGTCAATCTGCGGTTGCGTCCCTTGGGGCGCAAGGGTTTTCCGCCTCCCGGAGCAGGAAGACCGCTCCGGAGCGGGGGGGCATCACCAGGGACAGCCCCTCCTCGGTCCGGTCCATGTGGGCGTGGCCCAGAATGGGCTCCAGCTCCCCGAAGAGGCTGGTATCCATCGCCTCGGCATCCTCCCCCGCGTTGAAAGCACACAGGAGAGTCTCCTCTCCCGACCTCCGGGTGAAGGCCAGCAGGGGGCCCCGGCCGGTGACGTACCGGATGTCGCCCCGGCGCAGGGCAGGGTGGTCCCGGCGCAGAGCGCCCAGGGCCCGGAACCAGTCCAGCAGCTCCCGGTCCTCGTAGCCCCAGGGGAAGGTCTGGCGGTTGAAGGGGTCCTCGAAGCCCTCCATGCCCACCTCGTCCCCGTAGTACACTGTGGGGGAGCCGGGGAAGCAGAACAGCAGCAGGGCTGCGGCCCGGAGCAGGTCCTTGCCCCGGCGGCGCTGTTTGGGAGACAAGCGGAAGTGGGCCCGCCACTCCCTGGACTGGTCCCGGTACTCGCCCCCGGCCCCCAGCAGGGTCAGGATGCGGGGCGTGTCGTGGGTGCCCAGGGAATTCATGGCCGAGTAGAAGGCGAAGGGGGGATAATTCTCCCGCAGCGTCTCCATGGATTCCACAAACTGCTCGCCGCCCCGGCCCTGGAAGAAGGACAGGATGGCGTTGCGCAGGGGATAGTTCATCAGACCGTCGCAGTGGCCCCCCAGGATGTGCTTGCGGCGCACGCCGTAGGCCACCTTGGTGGAGCCGTCCTCCCAGACCTCGCCGATGACCACAGCGTCGGGCTTCGTCTCCCGGGCGGCCTGGTGGATGCCGTGGACAAAGTCGTCGGGCAGCTCGTCGGCCACATCCAGCCGCCAGCCGTCGGCCCCGGCCCGGAGCCACCGCCGGACCACCGAATTTTCCCCGCCGAAAATGAAGTCCCGGTACCCGGGGTCCTGCTCGTTGACGGCGGGCAGGGAGTAGATGCCCCACCAGCTCTCGTACTTACGGGGCCACTCGATAAAGCTGAACCAGGTGCGGTAGGGGGAATCCCAGCTCTGGCAGGCCCCCTTCTCGGGATAGAAGCCGTCGCCGTTGAAGTAGCGGCTGACGAAGCCGGTGTGGTTGAACACCCCGTCCAGCATCACCCGCATGC
>Ga0129309_1000826_pt1 | contig 19857 bp, 18 predicted proteins | sample L1105metagenome_FD_94439 | JGI IMG/M metagenome (GOLD analysis project Ga0129309, IMG submission 94439) | Ring-tailed lemur group fecal microbial communities from Wisconsin, USA - L1105 metagenome | ecosystem: Host-associated > Mammals > Digestive system > Large intestine > Fecal | place: USA...
ACAGGCCATCCACGCTGCGAAAATCTTTTATTCCAGATTCCGTACTCACGCCTGCTCCGCCAAAAAAGACGATGGAATGGCTGTCGTCGATCCACTGCTGAAGCTGTTTGATTTCTTCCTGCATAGCAATGCCCCCTTTTTTCTCCAGTATAGCACCGGAGAGGTGTTTTTTCCATCGTCATACAATAAAAAACCGTATGTCCGATGGACACACGGTTTTGTTTCAGTACATTTGATCTCTCAGGCGCTCCAGCACCCGGCAAAGTGGTTTCGTCAGCAGCAGAGCCAGCACAAAATTTCCCCCGCAGTGGAGCAGGTCGAAGGGGATGCCCGCCAGCCAGTAGGACACGCCAGCCCAGAGCCCTCCGGTGATCCCATAGGGGATGGCAAACAGCGCTCCGAAGCATAGTCCGAAGGCTCCGCTGGCCGTGGCCCAGACCAGTGGCGGCCGGTCCCCCCGCAGGAGCAGGACCGCCAGGGCCCACAGGGGCCAGACATACAGGTAGCCGAACCACCACAGGCCAAAGCCGTACACCAGCCCCTCCAGAAAAATGAAGGGGACCAGGATGAACAACACCTGTCGGCCAAAGACCAGGGTATAAACCAGAACGAGCAGGGAGACGGGCTCGATATTGGGCAGAGGGGCCATGATCACCTGGAGCACCAGCAGCAGGGCGGCCAGCAGGCCGCACACTACCACCCGGCGCGCCCCTCTCAGATACGTTCCGCGCTCCATGGGACTTAATAGGTGGAGAGGGTCAGCTCAAAGTGGTCGCCGTCGGCGATCGGCGTGGCGTCCGCGCCGGTCTCCACCATCTCGCCGCCCTTAGTGACGCACCACCACTGGTTCTGGTCGGCCTGGGCCTCCTCGCCGTCCACCACGGTGATGAACAGGCCGTACTGGCCTTGCTCCCCCTCCGCCAGCTTCTCATCCAGCAGCACCTGGCCCAGGTACTCCTTGTCGGTCTGATAGGTAAACTCTTTGGCGCTCTGATCGCCGTGGACCACCTCTACCACAATGGTTTTGTCCCCGACCTGAGCCTGGGGACGGGTAAAGTACCACAGACCCAGCAGCAGCACCGCCGCCACGGCCAGCACGGTCGCCGGCAGCAGCTTTTTCTTGTTTTTCATATTTTGTTCCTCCTGCTTTTGTCATCACTCGTAACGTGAGCGGATGTTCCCAGGCAGGTCTTCTGACTTGAGCGTCAACGTCAGGCCTTGTCTTCCCGGTTTTCCAGTGACATGGTAAGGCCTGACTCCCCTCTCACAGCGGCGTGACCGTGGTTTTCTTCCCTATTCTCCCGGCGGACCGGGCACCTGAGAACACATGATTATACCATATCCCGAGGGAAAAACAAGGTCTTGCCCTTCCAGGGTAAAGAACTATGGGTAGTCCCCACAGGAGACTACCCGACAAACTGGAATTTATCGTGATGGAAATTATTCCTATAATCTTACTTGTCCGATTTTGAGAAAACTCCCCACAAAGAAAGTACAATGCCTGCTATTAGCAAAACAACACCTATAATTAGCACAGGAAACAAACCTAAATTAGATACCGTCTGCCAATATCTTCCTAAATGATGATACCACTCCGTTGTGTTTTCTAAGCTCATACTCGTTGTTAAAGATGAACATAAGAACATCAATACTCCTGTAATTTCAAATCCTATTCCCGCTATTATTTTTTTCATATTGTTCCTCCTAAAATTCTAATTTGTACGATTGATTCATTTTATCATTCGTATCCGCACTTTTCAAGATATGACCAAACCGTCGGAAATTCAGGACGTGCATCGGCAGTATAAACCATCCTTCTCTCTGGACTTTTGTCCCATTTTCTTGTAAACTTGGATGTACTTAGAAAGCAAGGAGACCTGTCAATGGACGCTATCATACAGACCCTGGCCCGGGAGCTGGGCCGAAGTTCGGAACACGTCGCAAACGTGGTGAACCTTATCGACGAGGGGGCCACCATCCCCTTCATCGCCCGCTACCGGAAGGAGCTCCACGGCTCCATGGACGACCAGCTCCTCCGCGAACTGGCCGACCGCCTGCAATATCTGCGCAATCTGGACCAGCGCAAAAGCGAAGTCAAGACCGCCATTGAAAATCAGGGCAAGCTGACCGAGGAGTTATCCTCCGCCATCGACTCCGCCGCAACCCTGGCCGAGGTGGAGGACCTGTACCGCCCCTACAAGCAGAAGCGCCGTACCCGGGCCACCATTGCCCGGGAAAAGGGGCTTGCTCCCCTGGCTGACCTGCTGTTTGCCCAGGTTGGCCCCACGGTGGTCCCCGAGGAGGCCGCTCTCGCCTTCATCGACCCCGAAAAGGGCGTGGAGACAGTTGAGGATGCCCTCCAGGGGGCTGGCGACATCATCGCGGAGCTGATTTCGGACAGCGCCGACATCCGCAAGGAGCTGCGGGAGCTGTACCTGCGCCGGGCCGTGCTGGTGTCCAAGGCGGCAGACAAGGAGCCTGAGGACACGGTATACCGACTGTACTACGACTTCAAGAGCCCGGTGAACCGCCTCCAGGGCTATCAGGTGCTGGCCATCAACCGCGGCGAGCGAGAGGGCGTTTTGAAGGTCGCGGTGGAGTTGGACCCGGAGACGGCCCACGTGGCCGTCCGCCGGGCGACTGTCCCCGGGGCCGCCGCCATGGAGTTTGTCCGCAATGCCGCTGATGACGCCTACGACCGGCTCATCCAGCCCTCCATGGAGCGGGAGATCCGGAACACCCTCACCGACCAGGCCAACGAGGGTGCCATCCACATGTTCGCCCTGAACCTGAAGCCCCTGCTCATGCAGCCCCCCGTCAAGGGCAAGGTGACCATGGGCCTGGACCCGGGCTACCGCATGGGCTGCAAGGTGGCGGTGGTGGACGGCACGGGAAAAGTGCTGGACACCACGGTGGTCTACCCCACCCACGGCGAGCGGCAGAAGGCAGAGTGCATCGCCAAGCTGTCCGCCCTTATCAAAAAGCACCATGTGGAGCACATCGCCATCGGCAACGGCACCGCCAGCCGGGAGACCGAGCAGATGACGGTAGAGCTGATCCGCAAGGTGGGGGGCGGCGTGTCCTACATGATCGTCAGCGAGGCCGGAGCCTCGGTGTACTCCGCCTCTAAACTGGCCGCCGAGGAGTTCCCCCAGTTCGACGTGAACCTGCGCAGCGCCGTGTCCATCGCCCGGCGGCTCCAGGACCCTCTGGCCGAGCTGGTCAAGATCGACCCCCAGGCCATCGGCGTGGGCCAGTACCAGCACGACATGCCCCAGGCCCGGCTGGGTGAGACCCTGGACGGCGTGGTGGAGGACTGCGTCAACGCCGTGGGGGTGGACGCCAACACCGCCTCCCCCTCCCTGCTCCAGCGGGTGGCCGGTCTGAACGCCACCACCGCCAAGAACGTGGTCAAGTACCGGGAGGAGAACGGCACTTTCACCACCCGGAAGCAGCTTTTAAAGGTGCCCAAGCTGGGGCCCAAGGCCTTTGAGCAGTGCGCGGGCTTTATCCGGGTGCCGGAAAGCAACAGCGCTCTGGACAACACGGGCGTCCATCCGGAGAGCTACAAGGCGGCGGAAACTCTGCTGGCCAAGTGCGGCTATACCCTGGCCGACGTAAAGGCCGGGAACCTGGCCGAGCTGAAAGTCAAAGCCGAGGCCATGGGGCTGGAATCTCTGGCATCGGAGTGCGGCGTGGGCGCCCCCACCCTGGCTGATATCGTCAAGGAGCTGATGAAGCCGGGACGGGACCCCCGCGACGAGCTGCCCCCTCCCATCCTCCGCACCGACGTGATGGAGGCCAAGGACCTGAAGCCCGGCATGGAGCTCCAGGGCACCGTCCGCAATGTCATTGACTTTGGCGTGTTCGTGGACATCGGCGTCCACCAGGACGGCCTGGTCCACATCAGCAAGCTGCCCCGTCGGGTCAAACACCCCTCCGAGCTGCTGTCCGTGGGCGACGTGGTCACCGTCTGGGTGGTGGAAGTGGACGAGAAGAAAAAACGCATCAGTCTGACTATGAAAAAGCCATAACAATAAGAAACGGCCCCGCAGCTTAAGCTGCGGGGCCGTTTCTTTATTTGAGATCACACCACTTTGTGCTGGAGCTCCTTGCCCTCGGCACAGGCGGCCACGTTCTGAGCGCAGATCAGGCTGACCGCGCCGATGGCCTCCTTGGAATACATGCCGATGTGGGGAGTAACGATGACGTTGTCCAGGGTAAGCAGAGGGTTCTTGGTGTCCATGGGCTCTACCTCGGACACGTCCATGGCGGCGCCGGCGATATGGCCGTCCACCAGAGCCTCGTACAGGTCCTTCTCATTGACGATACCGCCCCGGGCGCAGTTGATGACGTAAGCGCCCTTCTTCATCTGGGCCAGCTCGGGAGCGGAAATCATGTTCCGTGTCTGGTCGTTCAGGGGCAGGTGGAGGGACAGGAAGTCACAGCCGGTGATGACCTCTTCCTCACTGCACAGGGTCACATGGCCCTTAAACTCCTCGGGCAGCTCCTTGACAAAGGGATCATAGGCCAGCACCTTCATGCCGAAGCCGATGGCCCGGCGGGCCACATTCTTGGCGATGGCGCCGAAGCCCATCAGGCCCAGGGTCTTATAGCATACGTCCACGCCGATGGCGGTCTGCCACTTGCCCTCGTGGACCCAGCGGTTGGTGCAGACGATGTTCCGGGCCACGGCCAGCATCAGACCGAAGGTCAGGTCGGCCACAGCGTTGGAGTTGGTTCCGGGTACATTGCACACGGCGATCCCCAGCTCCTTGGCCTTGTCCAGATGGATGTTATCCAGACCGGCGCCGTGCTTGCAGATGATCTTCAGGTTGGGGCAGCGCTCCATCACGGCCTCAGGGAACTCGTGGGCGCCGATGATCAGGGCGTCGTACTCGGGGATCATGGCCTCAAACTCGGCCTGGTCAAAATCCTTGCCCTTCATAGTGACCTCATAGCCGGCCTCCTTCAGGATATTCAGCGGCTCGTCGCTGATCTTGCCGAAGGACCGGGAGGTGATCAAAACTTTCTTACTCATGGCGATCTCCTTTCAAGGTGACGATCTTTTTCAGACCGCTGACTCCATAACTCTTTTGGTCGGAAATAGGCATCCAAATGACTCTGTCAATGAACTCGCTGCCCTCGAAGACGATGGAGAACAGACGGTACATAAATTCATCGGCCACCAGAGCCACCGTGCGGCAGTCGGTCCAGAAATTCTTGCAATAGTACTCCAAAGACTCCCGTACACCGCTCATAATCACGCCCTCACCGTAGGAAAGGCGCTGCTGGGGCGTACCATGCTCAAAAATCCGCATGGCATGGCAGATGTACAGGGCTCGGTTAAAGCCGAAGCGCGCGTTGTTCTCAACACCCTTGCGGACCATCTCCTCATCCAGCTCCTCAATGTCGGCGGACAGCACCGGAGCGAGAATGGTATCCTTCTTCAGGGCGTAAAACAGCTCGCCGCCGAAATTGGACACGATACCAGTAATCTCGTCACCCTTGATGTAGATGGCATGGGTGTGAGAACCGGGCATGATCATTGCAATATCATGGACATCGTACTCCGCTTTCAGTTCCTCCAGCGCGCCGATAATCTCAATTTCCTCACCGCGCAGATTGTTCACAAAGGAGAAATCGTCGTTGAGGGTCTTAAGACCGGGGACCAGGTAAATATCCCGGTGGAAGCAGGTGTCTTCATGAAAGCAGCACAGGCTGTCGGCAAATGCCTGCACCGTCAGAGGCAGGACCAGATGGGGAACTTCTTTCAGCCCGTAGGGAGAGGTCACCATACCGGAAGCGTAAATGGCCTCGATGTCCTCCTCCCCCAGGGAATTGGCCGCCAGCACCTCGTCATGGAGCTCCTTCATCCCTTCGATAAGCACCCGGTTGCTGCCCGCGATGGCGGAGTCCTTGGACCCAACAGCCTTTTTGGTCACATACTGGACCTCAAACGCTTTGTTCAGCAGGTAAGCGCGGGTGTTGGAGGTACCGGAGTCAAAATACAGTACATATTTTTCCTTCAACAGTGATCCCTCCCAGAGCTCAGCGGTTCAGGGCTTCCACATAGGCCTTGGCGGTGGCGGTGATCTCGTCGAACTTGCCCTCGTCCACCAGCTTGGCGCTGACCAGACTGCCGCCCACGCCCACGCCCACGGCGCCGGCCTTGATGAATTCGGCACAGTTGTCCACGTTCACGTTGCCCACGGCGGTCACGGGGATGTGCTTCAAAGGAGCCTTCACGGCCTTGATGTAACCGGCGCCCAAAATGCCCGCGGGGAACATCTTTACAATATCGGCGCCGCACTTATAAGCGAAGGCCACCTCGGTGGGGGTCATAGCGCCGGGGATAGACACCTTGTCCAGACGCTTGGTCTCGCGGATGACGTCCTCATCCACGTTGGGAGAGATCATGTACTCCGCACCGGCTTCCACAGCCTGACGGACCTGCTCAGGGGTCATCACAGTACCGGCGCCCACGCACACCTTGTCGCCCATGGCCTCCTTAATGGCACGGATGGCAGCCAAGGTATCCTTGGCCTTCTCCTCGCTGGACTGGTCAAAGGTCACTTCAATGCAGTTGACGCCGCCCTTTTCCAGCGCCGCAGCCAAGTTCACGATCTTGGTGCTGGGGATACCACGCACGATGGCAACAATCTTACCGGCCAAAATTTTATCCAACACTACCTGAGACATAATCAATTCCTTCTTTCATTTATTTTGTGTCTATAATCTACATCAAATTAATTGCAAAGTCAATAAATAAAATTTTAAATTCACTAAAAAATATTTTTTTGCTTCTTGTTCTTGTGAGGTTTCCATTTTTCTGGTATACTTAAAATAGTAAAATTTATCAAAATAATATTGGAGGTCCTCCTATGCAGAAAAGCGCATCCAAAATCACCTTGTCGGAAAGCGTATACGAGCGCATCCGCCGGGACATCATCACCAACCAGCTCAAGCCGGGAGAAAAAATCAACATTCGTGAGCTGTCTGACCGCTACCAGGCCAGTGAGACCCCTATTCGTCTGGCCCTCAACCGGCTGGCTTCGGAAAATATCATCGAGCACTCCCCTCGTCAGGGAATGCGGGTGAAATCCCTCAACATCAATCTGTGCGAAGAAACCTTTGATCTGCGTCAGATGCTGGAGTGCTACTACATCCCCAACGTAATCATGACTCTGAATGTAAACGAAGCAATGCGCATGGTCTTTCAGAAAAATGTGCAGGATAACCTGGCCGTGGTGCAGAGCCTGACTCCCGAATCTCCCCTGGACGACTATTTGAAAAACTATGAGTATGATATAGAGTTCCATCACCTGCTCATCAAGTGCTCCGGCAACAAGCTGTTGATGGACGTGTATCAGTATCTGAACCCCTTCCTCTACATTAATTATGTGTACAGCAAGCAGTCCCAGGAGCGGCTGCTCACCGGCATCCATGAGCACGAGGAAATCCTCCGTGCCCTATTGGAAGGAGACGAGTCCAAAGCCAGGGAGGCGGTTAAAGTCCATTTGGAAAATGCCAAGCGGGTCATCATTTCCATCCTGAAAATCGAGCATATCCTTTAATCGGCTGATTTTGACAGAACGGTTCGGCGCATTGCGCCGAACCGTTCTTGTTTTACCAGAGGTTCCCGTCCTCGTTAAAGGGCCACTCATGGGGCTCACCGAGGATCTCAACATTCTGATTACCGCGGGCTTCCTCCAGCATGGCCTCAGAGACTTCGATCTCCTCCAGGCGCATGGTGTCCTTGATATGAACGATTCGGGGATGCTGCCGGTCGATATAGTTGCAGGTCTTCAGGGCAAGCTGGATACACTCCTTGTCCGTGTGCGTAAACATAGGGATCTTGGGGGTGCAGAGTACGGTGGACGTGAGCACATTGGGATAGGTGCAGTCCACATCCACTTTGTCCACAAAGCGCTTCGTGGTCACATCCGCGACTCCAATGCCGTTGCAGTTGCCGTGGCTGGCCTCGGTCAAGTCCAGAACCGCAATGTGCTGAATATTCTTCTCCTTCTTCATATGGGGGACCACATAACGTCCGGTAATATTGGGGTCCATACCGTCTCCGCTGATGTCCTTGCCCAGCTGGTCCACTACCAACACGTCGATGTCGTCAAAGAAGATCTTTCCCAGCCGCTCCTTAGACCGGCGCAGGATGTCGGGCTCCTTCTCAAAAATTTCTTCCTTCAGCAGCCCCTCCAGAATGCAGGTCTGATCGAAGGCGTTCTCGGCCACAGCCACAGCCCCCAGGATATTTGTCTTGGCAAAAACCACTTTTGCGATCATGGGCAGCAACCGGCCCAAATCAGAGAAACCGTCTCTGTGGATGCGTTCCGCTCCGTGCTGCTTACCCAAGCCGATCACGGACATCTTCAGAATACCGCTCTCATAGGGCCCCCGGAAGGCGGTGTGGGCCTTCACTCGACCGCAGAGAATGATGCCGTCGGCCTCGTAGGCATAGCGGTCCACGAAAACGGGCATGCCCTCCTCGGTCTCGCCCACCTGGACAACCTCCATGGTGGCGCGGATGGGACAGCCCAAAAACTCCTCCGTCACGCCGTAGCCGGTCAGAATCTCCCGCTGGCCCTCGGCAGTGGCTCCGCCGTGGCTGCCCATGGCGGGGAATACGAAGGGCTGGCCGCCGCAGGACTTGACAAAGTCCACGATGGCCCGGGTGATGATAGCGATGTTGCACACACCGCGGCTGCCGCAGGTGATGGCCACCGACATGCCCGGCTTGATCCGGTCGCGCATGGGCTCCAGTTCCTTCATGACTAAGGCGGGAATGTCCGCCGGCTCGATATGACTATGGTCCAGCAGCTGACGTACCTTCACCATTTTAGGCAGTTCCACCGGTGCCAGCAGCTTGGATATCATATTTCCTTCTTTGGTCGTCTCAAGTGCCATTTTTTTCACACTCCATTACAAAATCACGCCGTTTTTGAAAATCATGATTTCCCGGTCGCCGCTCTCCTCACTCTTCGTAAGTCGGCCGGAGGCCACATCCAGCACCAGCTGCCACAGCTCACGGGCCGCCAGGTCTACACTGCCGTGCTCCAGCACTGCGCCGGCGTTGAAGTCCATCCAGTTGGGCTTGCGGTGGAACAGGGCACTGTTGGAGGCCAGCTTGATGGTGGGAATGGCCGTCCCCAAGGGGTTGCCCCGACCGGTGGTGAACAGGAGAATCTGGGCCTGACTGGACAGCAGGTTGGTAACCGATACGCTGTCGTTGCCCGGGCCGGTCATCAGATTCAAACCCGGCTTGCGGCACACCTCACCCATTTCCAGGGTGTCCGTAACTACGGCGTGTCCGCCCTTCTGGATACAGCCCAGGGATTTCTCCTCCAGAGTGGTAATGCCTCCCCGCTTATTTCCGGGAGAGGGATTCTCATAAATAGGCTGGTCATAGCGGATGTAGTACTCTTTAAACGAGTTGATCATATTCACGACCTTGTCAAAGGTCTCCCGGCTGTCGGCCCGGTTCATCAACTGAGTCTCAGCGCCGAACATCTCAGGCACCTCGGTCAGCACCGCGGAGCCGCCCATCTCCGTCACAAACTCGGAGATGCGGCCGCACAGGGGGTTGGCAGTGATGCCGGAGAAGGCGTCGGACCCGCCGCACTTGAAGCCCACGACCAGGTGCTCCGCCGAAACCTCTTCCCGTTTGTCCTGATTCATGACGGCGGCGATCTCCCGGATCAGGGCGAGGCCCGCTTCGATTTCGTCTCCCTCCACATCCTGACACACCATGGTCCGGATGCGGCTGTGGTCATAGTCGCCCAGGGCGGGCAGGAAATGCTCCAGATCGTTATTTTCGCAGCCCAGGCTGACCAGCAGCACGCCGCCGGCATTGGGATGCTTCACAATGTTGGCCAGCAGCTTCTGTGTCGTCTCAAAGTCGTCTCCCAGCTGGGAACACCCGGCGTTGTGGGGATAGGCCACCACGCCGTCCCCGGCCTGGATGCCCGCCCGGCGGGCGGCGTCGGCCATACGGCTTACCGCCCGGTTGACGCAGGACACGGTAGGGATAATCCACAGCTCATTCCGGGTACCCACCCGGCCGTCGGCCCGGCGGTAGCCCTGGAAGGTGGTGGGCAGACCGGCGCAGTCCACCGGCTGCTTGGGGACAGGCTGGTACTGATAGTCCAGCAGGCCCTCCAGATTGGTCTTGACATTGTGACTGTGGAGCCACTGGCCGGCCCGGACTCTTTGCGTGGTATGGCCGATGGGTGCGCCATATTTTGTGACAATCGCACCCTCGTCCAGATTCTCCAGGGCCATCTTATGGCCGAAGGGAATGGGCTCGGCAGTCTGGTACTCCCGTCCGGCTGCGGTGACGGCCAGTCCTTCCGGCAGATCCCGAAGGGCCACCGCCACATTGTCGTTGGGGTTAATTTGAATCAATTCACGCTGTTCCGCCATACGCTTACCACTCCGCAATGGATCCGTCTTTGTGGCGCCACACGGGGTTTTTCCAGCTGTGGGGCGTCTTGCTCTCCTCCAGCACCAGGGCCTCGTTGACCTCTACGCCCAGGCCGGGACGCTTGGGCAGCTCCACATGGCCATCATGGAAGGCGAGATCTTCCTTGTTCAGGATGTAATCCAGAGGCTCATGATACTCGTTGTAGTGGATGCCCATGCTCTGCTCCTGAATATAGGCGTTGTAGCTGGTGGCGTCCACCTGGAGGCAGGCGCTGAGGGCGATGGGGCCCAGGGGGCAGTGGGGCGCCAGGGCCACGTCGTAGGCCTCGGCCATGGAGGCGATCTTCTTCACCTCGGTGATACCGCCGGCATGGGACAGGTCGGGCTGGATAATGTCCACGCCGCCGGCGTGGAGCAGGCGCTTAAAGTCATAGCGGGAGAACAGGCGCTCACCGGTGGCGATGGGGATATTACAGGCGGCGGCGATCTCCTTGAAGTCCTCCATGTTCTCACACAGGACGGGCTCCTCGATGAACATGGGATCGAACTCCTCCAGCTTCTTGGCCAGGATCTTGGCCATGGGCTTGTGGACACGGCCGTGGAAATCCACAGCGATGCCGAAATACTTGCCGGTGGCTTCCCGAATGGAGGCCACTCGCTCCAGCACCTCGTCAATCTTTTCATAGCTGTCCACGATTTGGAGTTCCTCGGTGCCGTTCATCTTGATGGCGGTGAAGCCGGCGTCCTGCTTGGCCTTGGCCGCCGCGGCCACATCGCTGGGCCGGTCGCCGCCGATCCAGGAGTACACGCGCATCTTATCCCGGCAGGCGCCGCCCATCAGCTGATAGACGGGGGCGTTGAAGAATTTACCCTTGATGTCCCACAGTGCCTGGTCAATGCCGGCCATGGCGCTCATAATGATGGGGCCGCCGCGGTAGAAGCCGGCACGGTACAGCATATTCCAGATGTCCTCGATCCGCATGGGATCGACGCCCAGGAGATAGTCCTTCATCTCCTCCACGCAGGCCAGGACAGTGGCCGCCTTGCCCTCGATGACGGGCTCGCCCCAGCCGGTGATGCCGTCGCTGGTTTCAATCTTGACAAAGCCCCAGCGGGGACGGACCAGATACGTGCTGATATTTGTGATGACCATAATTTTGACTCCTCCTATTTCTTTGACGGGCCCCTTACAGACCCACGATAAACACCCACACGGGCAGCGCGATGACCATAAACAGCATGGTCTGGACCATAATATTGGCCGCATAATCGGGGGCGCAGTCATACTCCGAGGCCACGATGGTGGTCATGGACCCGGAAGGCAGGGCCGCGATGATGGTGCTGATCCGGACGATGGCGGGGTCCACCCCCAAGGCCCGCATCACCAAACAGATCACAGCGGGCAGCACGATCATCCGCAGGGCGGTGGCCAAATACAGCTTCCGATCCCGGATGATCTTCCAAATGCCGGAGTGGGCCAGATTGCAGCCAATGATTATCATGGACAGGGGCATGGTCATCGCCCCAATGATGGAAAAAGTGCTGGAAAAAGGCTCTGGAATCTTGATCTGCAGAAAGTACATCACCAGCGCCAGCAGAGACGCAATGGCTATTTTATTGGTAAGCAGGGAGCGAAGGCTCATGCACCCACTGTCTCCCAAGTAGGACATGCCCCAGGTGTAGAACAGAACGTTATAGATCATACTGAAGGTGATAGCGCACAGCAGACCCACGTTTCCATACAGTTCCTGGAGAATGGGATAGCCGATAAACGTGATGTTGCAGAAGATGATGGAGCAGACAAACACCTTGCGTTTCGCCTCCTCCAGCTTCAGCCGCTTGCTGAGGAAAATCACGGTGGGGATGCTCACCGCATAAAAAATCACCGCGTACAGCGCGGTAAACAGGATGGCTTGCACCGCCTCCATAGAAAAGGCCTGCTGAGAGGACATGAACACGGTGAAATACACCACCATCTTCATCAGGAGCGTGGTAACGCTCTTCTGGTCCTGCTCATTGAACACACCCCGGCGGCAGAGCACATAGGATACCGCCACCACAAAAAATACTTTGAACATCAGACATGCCAGCGTGTACAGCATAGGGCACCTCACTTTCCCCGTCCGTATCGCCGGTGCGGGAATCGAGCCGCCGTCTTTCCATGGCAGCTCTTTGAATCAGATTTTCCCTCCTAGTACACCGGGTGGGCGGCCGCGGACGACCGCCCACCCGGCAGCAGAGGAGGCAACGATTTACTTCAGCATACCGGTAGCCCGGGGCAGGAACTCGGAAATTGCGGGGATAAAGGTGATCAGCAGCAGACACACAATCATAGCGATGATAAATCGAATGATGCCTTTACAGACCACTTCCAGCGAGGTATTGCCCACACGGGCAGCCACGAACAGGTTGATGCCCAGAGGGGGAGTGATGAAGCCGATGGCCAGGTTGACCACCATGATGATGCCGAAGTGGATGGGGCTCAGACCCAGGGCCTGGGCCACGGGCAGCAGGATGGGAGACAGCACCATCATGGCGGGGGTGGTGTCCATGAAGCAGCCCACAAACAGCAGCAGAATGTTGATCAGGGTCAGGATGACGAAGCGGTTGTCGGACAGGCTGATCAGCGCGTTGCTGACCAGCTGGGGAACCTGCTCCATGGTCAGAATACGGGTAAAACCGGTGGCGCAGCCGATGATGACCATGGTGGTGCCGGTGGTAGAGCAGGCGTTGGCGATGGTGTTGAACAGGTTTTTAAAGTTCAGCTCACGATAGATGAACAGGCCGCAGACCAGAGCGTAGACAGCGGCCACGGCAGCGGCCTCGGTGGGGGTGAAGAAGCCGCCATAGATGCCGCCCAGGATGATGATGGGATCGATCAGAGCCCAGACAGCGTCCAGGATGATGTGAGTCTTTTCCTTGGCGGTGTACTTGGTGGTGTCACCCTTCCAACCCATCTTCTTGCAGTAGAAGTAGCAGACCAGGCACAGCACCACACCGATCAGGATACCGGGCAGGAAGCCGGCCATGAACATGGTGGAAACAGAGGTGCCGGTGGAGGTGCCGTAAATGACCATGGGGATGCTGGGAGGAATGATAACGCCGATACAGCCGGCGCAAGCCACGCAGGCCAGAGTGAAGCTCTTGCTGTAACCCTTCTCCAGCATGGTGGGCACCACCATGCTGCCGACGGCGGCCACGGTGGCCGGGCCGGAACCGGAAACGGCGGCGAAGAACATACACACCACAACGGTGACGATGGCCAGACCGCCGGTGGCACGGCCGAAGAAAACATTACAAACATTCAGGATACGCTTGGACACGCCGCCGGCGGCCATCAGCTCACCGGCCAGGATAAACAGAGGAATCGCCATCAGGGGGAACGAATCGCTGCCCGCGATCAGCTGACTGACCACGAAGCTGTCCGTCATGCGGGGGTTCACCATAACTGCGGACAGAGCGCTCAAACCGATGGCAATACCAACCGGAACGTTCAAAATCAGAAATACCAGCAGGGTAACAAACAATACAATGGCAGTCATCCGTCATACTCCTCCCCGTTCTTCAGGCACTTGACCCGATAGATGATGGTCTGGATCTCACGGATGGTAGCCAGGCCAAAGCCCACCACAGTGGACATGTAGATATACTGGAAGGGGATTTTCAGGGCGGGAGATCTCATGTTGTACTGGATCTGAGCCATGGAGTAGTTGAAGCCGGTGACCGTGATGTAGATTGCGAAGGCGACAAACAGGATATCGCCCAGCAGGATTACATAAGGACGGACCTTCTTGGGGAACAAATACAGGGCCGCATCAATCTTGATGTGCTTTCTCAGCTTACAGCCGTAGCTGATGCCCAAATAGATCAGCCAAATAAAGACGTATCTGGCCAGCTCTTCCGACCAGGAAAGGGAATTGTTAAATACATAACGCATGACCACCTGCACGAAAATCAGCAGGGTCATAAAAGACATCAGAAATACGCAGAGATAGAGTTCCACGTTTTCATCCAGCCATTTCAATACCTTTTTCAAGATAGCCTTCCTCCTCTGCCTGCTTTAGGTCCCGCCGGGGACCCTCCCATCCAGTGGGAGGGTCCCAACGGAAATTTCTCAGCAATGGAAATTACTTGTTTCTGTAAGCGTCCAGCTCCTGAGCCATCTGGTCAGCCAGCTCGGGCTTGTACATGATCTTCTTGGCGGCGTCCAGGCTGTTGGCCTTATCGGCGGCGTCCTTGAAGCTCATCTTCTCCTCGTCGGTCAGGGTGCGGACGGCGCAGCCGGCAGCTTCCATGACTTCGACGGCCTTGTCCTCATACTCCTGAGACAGCTCGTACTGGCGGGCGGTGGTCTCAGCCATGGCCTTGGTCAGAGCCTCCTGCTGCTCAGCAGACAGAGAGTTCCACTTGTCCATGTTCATGACGACATAGTAGGGGGTGTACACGTGCTCGGTCAGGGTGCAGTACTTCTCGATCTCCTCGAACTTGTTGCCGGTGATGATGCCCAGGGGGTTCTCCTGGCCGTCAACGGTGCCCTGCTGCATGGCGGTGAACAGCTCGCCGAACGCCATGGGGGTGGGGTTGGCGCCCATGGCCTTCCAGGCGGCCAGGTGGATCTCGTTGGCCATGGTGCGGATCTTCAGACCGCTCAGGTCAGCGACGGAAGCAATGTCCTTGTCATTGGTGGTGATGTTGCGGAAGCCGTTCTCCCAGAAAGCCAGACCCTTCAGGTTGTAGTCCTTGAAGCCCTCCAGGATGGCCTGGCCAGCCTCGCCGTTGAAGCCCACGTCATAGACTTCCTGCTTGTTCAGGAACAGGTAGGGCACGTCGTAAACATACAGGTCATTGTAAGTAACAGCGACGGAAGAGGTGGAACCCACGGCGATGTCGCACTCGCCGGTCTGAGCCATGGCGAAGGACTGCTCGTCGTTGCCCAGCTGGTTATCGGGGAAGTGCTTGATGGTGATGGTGCCGTTGGAGTACTCCTCAACCTTGGGAATGAACACCTCGGTCACAGCGTCCTTGGCGCTGGAAGAGGTCACGTTGCCCATGACCAGCTCCACGGGAGCGCTCTCACCGCCCTGGGCGCCGCTCTGGGCACCGCTCTGGGCAGAACCCTGGGTGTTGCTCTTACCGCCACAGGCCGCCAGAGACAGCATCATGGCGCCGGCCAGCAGACCAGCAAAAAGCTTCTTTTTCATAACATCTTTCCTCCTATTTTTTCATCCTATTGTTTATTAGGTGCTCCGGATCAGATCACAGATCACATAATAACCGGTTTTATGCGCGGATCGGCTTTGAAAACGCTCCGCTTACTTGCACAGGTATCCGCCGTCGCAGGGGATCACGGAGCCCGCCAGATAGTCGGAGGCATCCGAGGCCAGGAAAATGCACAGGCCCTTCATGTCGTCGGGGGTGCCCCAGCGGTGGGCGGGGATACGGCTCAGGATCTCGGTATTGCGGCCTTCATCGTTGAGCAAAGCGGTGTTCATCTCGGTAGCCATGTAGCCGGGGGCGATGGCGTTGACGTTGATGCCCTTGCCGGTCCACTCGTTGGACAGGGCCTTGGTCAGCTGAGCCACAGCGCCCTTACTGGCCGCATAGGCGGGAACGGTATAGCCGCCGAAGAAGCTGAGCATGGATGCGATGTTAACGATCTTGCCCTTGGAGCCCTGGCGGATAAACTGCTGTCCGGCCATCTGGCACAGATCGAAGGTAGCGGTCAGGTTGACCTCCAGCACGGCGTCCCAATCTTCGATGGGGAACTCCTCACAGAAGTGGCGGCGCTGGATGCCCGCGCCGTTCACCAGGATGTCCAGGTGTCCGCCCAGCATTTCCACGGCCTTGGCAAAGCCCTCGCGGCGCTTGGTCCGGTCACTCAGATCAATGGCGATGCCGTGGCACTTGAAGCCCTTATCGGCAAAGTCCTTGGCCACCTTCAGGGCGGTCTCGCTGGAACCAACCACGACCACTTCGCAGCCGGCCTCCATGAGGCCCTCGGCCATGCCGTGACCCAGGCCTCTGGTAGAGCCGGTCACGATGGCCTTGCGGCCAGTCAAATCAAACAGTTTCAAGAAAATTTCCTCCTTGTTTCTCAGCAGCCGGTCTGATAGCAGGCCAGATAGCGTTCATATTTTTCCCGGTACAGTCCCGCCTTGGATGGATTCGGCTTGATGACCCGGCTCACCTCGGGCTCATAAGCACAGGCGTCATCAATCACGCCCAGCAGCTCCATGGCCAGCACCGCGCCGCCCAGCAGGGAGCCGTGCTCGTTTTCATTGACCTCCAGCTCCTGCTGGAAGATGTCCGCACACATCTGGGCCCATGCCTCCGAATGGAGAATACCACCGGAAAACCGAATGTGTTTGGGCGTTCCGTTGACCTCGGCCAGGATCTGGTAGCAGTGATACAGGTTGAACAGTACGCCTTCCTGGACCGCCAGATAGAGATCAGACAGCTTGTGCTGGGGGCGCACCCGAAGGAAACCCCCCTCCCGCTCGTCGTTCCAGCCGGGGCAGCGTTCCCCGAAGAGGAAGGGCAGAAATACCGGAGTATCCACCCGGTCGGTGACGCCCTCTTCCAGCTCCGCATAGCTCATTTTGGACAATCCCATCTGTCCCTTAAACCAGTCTACACAGTTGCAGCAGCCGTTTGTCGCCGCACCGGACAGCCAGTTCTTGGGGGAGCGGTAGCACCAGGTACTGGGCTCCGCCGGCAGGACCGGCTTGCTGGTGGTCAGCCGGATGGCTCCGCTGGTGCCTACGGAGAAGGTCATGACCCCCTCCGCTACGGCGCCGGCCCCCACCTGGTTCAGACCGCCGTCGGCGTTGGTGGGAATTACCGGGATGCCCGGCTTCACACCCAGCTCCGCCGCAGCCTCTTCGGTCAGGGGGAAGGTCTTGTCGTAAGATACCAGCTCACCCAACTGATCCCGGGTAATGCCCAGCTCATCCAGCAGTTCCTGGTCAAACTCACCTGTCCAAGTGTTGAACAGGCCGCTGCCAGAGGCAACACAGGCGGTCAGCACCCGCTGTCCGGTCATGCGGTAGTTGTTATATGTACCCTGGCCCATAATGTAGTAACGGCACAGGTCGTAGCCCTGCTCCTTCAGCAGCATCAGCTTAAAGAAGGGGTAGACCGCATTGACCATACATCCAGTTTTCTGATAGAAGCTGCGGACATATTCCGGATCCTGACGCAGCTTCTTGCATACTGAAGCGGCGCCCGTGTAGGACCACAAATAGACGGGCGTGGTCAGCTTCATATCCCGACTGCACAGCATCAGGCTGTGCCAGGTTCCACTCAGGGAGATCATATCCACCGGACGACCGGCCACCAGCTCACGTCCCACCTGCACCATATCCCGATACACGTTTTCCGCATTATGGACGGTTACATCCTCGTAATTTCCCGTGTAGGCTCTCACCTTCACCTCAAAGCTGTGGTCCTCGGTGTGATAGAGCATCGCTTTGGCCGAGGTCGTGCTGGCCTCCAGTACCAAAACATTCATTTTGCATCCTCCTGACATTTGACATTGTTCTCGCTAAAGGGCGCTCAGGCCAAAGCGAAATCTTCCGCCTATGTCAAAAGTCCTTGCAGTCCACAACGACCTTCACGGTACCCAGGCTGGTATCCGCGATCATGTCGAAGACCTTCTCCGCATCCTTCATGGGGACGATGTGGGTGACGACCTTCTCCAGCTGGGGCTGCAAATCCTTGCAGTACTCCACAGCCCGGCCAAACTCTTCCTTCGTGTACACGCGGGTGCCGATCATCCACTGCTCCTTGAAGTTGAGCTGCTGGAGGTTGACCTCGTGGGGCTTCTTGTGAACAGCCACCATGCAGATGGTGCCGCTGACGCGGGTGATCTCGGTCATGTCCATGGCGGCCTGAGCGGAACCGCTGCACTCAAACAGCACATCGCAGCCCTCGCCGTCCGTGGCGGCCTTGACCGTCTTGTTCAGGTCCTCCTTAGACACGTTCACAGGGATCATGCCCAGGCTCTCGGCAATGGCCAGACGCTTCTCGGCCACGTCGGAAATAAACACCTTAGAAACACCGATGTTCTTCAGTACGATACCGGTCAGCATACCGATGGGACCGGCGCCGATGACCACGGCCACGTCACGGGCCTTGACCTCGGCCTGATGGACGGCCCGGAGGATCACGGCCAGAGGCTCAATCACCACAGCGGCCCGGTCGCTTACACCGTCGGGAACCTTGAACAGCACGTCCTCGTCCACATACAGGTGCTCGCACATACCGCCATCCACATCGATGCCGATCAGGCCCAGAGTATTGCACACATGCGCGTTACCGGTGCGGCAGGGGAGGCAGTGTCCACAGGACAGCAGGGGGTAAGGCACTACTCGATCGCCCTTCTTGAACTTCTTCCCGTCCTCTTCCACAATGCCCAGGAACTCGTGGCCGAAAACCAGAGGAGCCTTGGCGCGGGGGTGCGTACCCAGGTAGATGCCGATATCAGAACCGCAGACACCGCAGTACTTTACATCGATCTTAACTGCGTTCTCCTTGGCCTCAGGCTCCGGAATATCCTTTAACACAGCCTGCTTCGGTCCCGCATAAATCAGTGCTTTCATAGAAATCCGATCCTTTCCTGCTTTAAAAAAATAAAATTTTTTTGTTGTTCAAAATAATCTTTTAAACTGAATTTTAAATTCAATTCTTGTCTACATTTTATATTCTCTCACATGGGTTGTCAATAGCCATTCCAATTTTGAGCATTTTATCTAATTTATGTTTTAGTTTATTCTTAATAGCTTTTTAGTCATATTAATATTTTACTAGTCTATTGTTATCTTCTGTAATTTTTTCTTTATTCATCTAATCGTTTTATTGAGCCATATTTATCTGCTTTTATTTCTTATTTAACTTTGTTCAATAGTATTTATTTGTGTGATTATTTTTGTTTTTTTGCTTTTGACTTGGTTTTTAGTCTGCCTGACAAGAAAACAGCCTCTTTTTTGGTGAAACTGCCCAACCGCTTGTTCCAACCTAGCCGTGTCACTCATAGCTCAGTCCCCACAGTTTACCAGAAAATATCTTTCTTTCGATCACCCCTTCTCTTTGGATTCCAGCTGGTTTTTCTTGCCTCTCCTTGCTCTCTCTCCGCTTTGCTCAAAAAAGAAAGTCCTTCTTATATCTTTTTCACAAGATTTTCTTTTCAACTAGAAAATCAATTGACATACCTGCCATGCGTGATAAAATGGGGTTGCAATAAGATTTTAAATCCAATTCTTTAGCTCGTGAAAGAATCATTTTAGAAAAGAAAGGACTGTCCTGTAATGACTCCCATGCTTCAGCTGATCCGTAAAATTGGTATCGTTCCCGTTATCAAGATCACCGACCCCGACACCGCCGTGCCTCTGGCCCGTGCATTAAACGAGGGCGGCATTCCCG
>Ga0129309_1000827_pt1 | contig 19838 bp, 17 predicted proteins | sample L1105metagenome_FD_94439 | JGI IMG/M metagenome (GOLD analysis project Ga0129309, IMG submission 94439) | Ring-tailed lemur group fecal microbial communities from Wisconsin, USA - L1105 metagenome | ecosystem: Host-associated > Mammals > Digestive system > Large intestine > Fecal | place: USA...
AAACACATTTTAAGAGCATATTTACCTTATTATACAGTCCCTCTGATTTTTTCGACAGCGGAACAAGCGCCAACCGAATATCATCAGAAGTGACTTCCTCCATATACATCTCGCCCAAAGGTTTGATGATATAGTTTTTCATGTCCCTCGTATAACCTCTGAGCGTAGAGGCAGAAACCTTTGCCGACTGCATCAACAGCCACTTTTCGCAATACTCAGCCACTGTTGGATGCTGCCGGTGAAAGATAATCTCCTCCACTTGCCGCCGTGCCTCTAATTGCTTCTCATATAATTCCTCGCAGGTGGTGGCATACAAACTCACTTGTTTGCCATCTGCATCCATAATCCGGGTTCTGTAATACTGGATTCCTTTTAAGACAACGGTTCCATACTGTGGAACCTCTGGTTTCTTTTTCGCCATCTTCTACCTTCCTTTCTTGATAATGAGTGGTTTCCGTATCTACACTCTCTTTTTATCAGAAAGGCGCTTTTTAATCAAAGATACGGCCTATGCAAAACAAAGAGCGAGACATCCTTGCCTCGCTCCTGCTGTGTTTCCTGTTTTATTTCCTTATGCCTGCCCAGCATCCCACCTCGCAAATGCGCCGCTCATTGTTTTTACCATCTGGTCCGGCCTGTTGTATTTGACCTTTGCATAAATGTCCATTGTAATCTTGCTGCTTTCATGACCCGCCAGATATTGAACCGTTTTGGGATCTACCGATGCATGAATGAGGTTGGTGATGTAAGTGTGACGCAGCTGATGCGGTGTCACCTCAAAGTCCAGGCTGTAAACTACTTTGCCATTATGGGCCGCTTTTTCTCCGAGAACTGGCGTAATCGTATGTTTTACGCGCTTTCCATCTTCATACCGGTAATATGAGCGTTCTTTAGCCGTTCTTGTAACGATGTACTGCCAAAGCCTCTTGAACTGTGTATAAGACAGCGGATCACCGTCCCGATTAGCTACCACATAGTCCGAAGTCGATGATGCCTTTGCCGCTTTCAGACAGTCTGCCAGACAAACAGGAAGGGGAATGTTTCTCTCCGCAGCCTTCGTCTTTAACTCGGTTAGAATGACTGGCCTGTTATGCTCTGTATGCCATGCCCTCCTTACCGTCAGATATGGGGTGTCCGTATCCAGATATACGGAATCCCATTGTAGCGCAAGGATTTCTTCCCGCCGCAACCCAGCATATAAGCCGAGCATGACAAACACATACGGCGGCAGACCTCGTATCGCGTCTAAAAGGCGTTCTACCTGTCCGTCTGTCAAAGCCAGCCTTTCCTCTTGGGGAACGCCGCCGCCCTTCGTTGTCAGATAGATTGTCGGGTTATAATCAATAATCCGGCTTTCCTTTGCCGCACGAAAAATTGATTTATACAGAATCACGACTGACTTATATACCGATGCGGATTTTTTTGAGACCGGGACAAGCGCAAGCTGAATATCATCCAGGCTGACCTCTCCTATCCGCTTATCTCCCAGTTCCGCAATGATATGCCGCCTGACCTTCGATGTATAATCCGTTAAAGTAGTCGCCCGCACATGGACCGACTGCATTAACAGCCACTTTTCGCAATACTCAGCAACCGTGGGTGTTTTCCGATGGAATGTGGCGTTCTCAATCTGCTCCAACGCAATCGTTTCTCTATTGTAAAGTTCTTCAGGCGTTTTCGCGTAAAGAGCTACGACCTTTCCATTCGCATCTTTGATTCTGGTTCTGTAATACAAGACACCATTTTTCATGACGGTGCCATATTCGGGAATTATCAGTTTTCTTTTTGCCATTCCGCCACCTCCGCATATAATCTCCAGCGCTGTACCTTTGTTTTATCAGACAGATTCAATTCCAGCAAGGATACGGAGCGGCTCATGCTCTGGCGCTCCGAGGTTTGCGGTACGTTGCGCTCTTTTCCACCGGTTTTGCCCGGTGGGTGCATTTTGCAACATACTCCTGGAGGCCAGCATCAGTAAAGTACACGCAGCCATTCTGCACATACTGGACATAAGAAATCAGGCCGTTATTCCGGGCCGCATCCAGAGTGGCGATACTAATCCCCAGGATTTTGGCCGCCTCTTTGCGAGTAATCAATTTTTCCATACTCGTTCCCCCTTTCTGTCAAGGATATGGTTTTTGATTTCAAAATCACATGAATGCGCTGGCAGCCGAAGCTGCCAGCGCATGGTATCTGACTTTGAAAAGGGACTTGCACCTACATCGTGAACTACCCGCTCACAAAAAATAACTGCTTATCTCTTTGATATACCGTTTTGCTTCTCGTCATATTTGCCACGCCCCCTGACGATGGGGACATTTCCGGTCTCCGCTGGCGCGGCTGTCATAACTCCGCAGCGTCGTTTTTCTCGTGCGCCGCAGGGTTCCCCCCAAGTCTATGGCGGGCCGTGAGGAAGTATCATTATTCTCCCATGCAGTCACCGCGCCCGAAATGCCGCTTTCGGTTGTCAGGCTGGCGTAGATCGCTCGGAACAGCCCTGTTCATCACCTCCTGGGGCTGTCCATCTTCGCGGCGCACCTGATTCGCTCGTACATGGGTTATGTACCGGAAATGCCGTCTATTCGATTGTCAAAGTACAGGGAAGGTGGTTACTCTTGTCCTTCTAATAACTCTGACACATAAGGGCAAATGCGGACGGTCATGGCAAGAACTTATCAAAAAAGTTTAGCCAATTTTTCCAGTCCGCGCTGGATGCTGTCACGCACCCGCCGAGGGTCCACCCCTTCTGCCTGGGCAATTTCTTTAGTGGTCATATCCAAGTAAAAGCGGGCATAAATCCTTTTGGCCTGCTTGTCCGGCAGCGCCATAACCGCAGCATACAGCCGATCCCGAAGCTGCTTGTCCTCCAAAATTTCTTCCGGGGTCAGCGGATGCTGTATCGCAGCTGCTTCAATGCCATTGCCGCAGTCCAGGGAGTATTGCGCTTTATAGCGATACATCTGACGTTCATAAGCTGCTTCCGCTCTCTTATCCGCCAGGAACACCGCCTGCACTTCGTCAGACACTTCCAAAAAGACATCGGTTTTATAAATATCGGGATACAGCTCCCGAAGGTTGATTTTCTGCATTATGTACCTCCATTTCGGTTCACTGGTTCAGTTGACGGGGACGGGTGATTCGAAATGGGGTGGGGAACGGCAGCGGCATAATTCGGAGCCATTCCACAAAAATCGACAAGCAAAAACGCCAGACTCCCAAAGTGGGAAACTGGCGTTAAACTGTTTTATCGCTCTGTTTTTGCCTGTCAACCAGCAGGATAATACCGGTGCCGGAGTATAAATGGTTTGGATACGGACGAGGCTTTTTTTGACGGTGCAAACCTCGTCTTATTTTGTCGAAACGCTCCTCGCTTCATGGCGGATCCCTCCTAAAGCCGCCATGTCTACATGGTTAAAGGACGTCGAACAGACAAAAAGAAACGGCGGCTTCGATTTTTCAAAGCCGCCGTTTCCAGTAGGCGTGTTAATAGGACTGCTACACGACGGCTTTTTTTCTTTTGCCGTCGTCCGGCAGCTTGTTTGTTATTTTTAATCTATTATAAATATCAATCCTCGCAGAAATCTCACAACAAATAACTTTTTCGACATAAAAACAAGCTGAAATCTCGCAAATTTGTGACAATTAGAAAACCGAGGGAAGAATTTCCCCCGGTTTTCTAATTGATTTAGTCGCTTATTCGGATGGCTACCATGCCGAGCAAACTCAATTTTGATGAAGCCTTTCAATAATGCTGCTTTTGGCAAACTGTCGATAAAGAATTGTGGGGATAATCACAGTTAAACAAATAAGGAACGGATAAACAATCAACATCGGCCAAATTACAAAGTGATAGGTGAAGAACCAAAAGCTGCTTGCTACCGCCTGCACAATAACGAGGGAGAACAGCACCCCAACGATCAACGAGGCTATAATTGTTCCCACAGCATAATATAACCCCTCATAGGACAACATCCGCTTGAGCTGTCTGCCTGTCATGCCAATACTTTGCAGCATAGCAAATTCTTTTTGCCGTGTAATAATGCTTGTCAATACCGAATTGATGAAATTTACTATGCCGATCAGACCGATAATAACGCTTAAAGCACCGCCGATTGTAATAATAAGGGATGTCATGCTATGAAAGGACTGAACGTAAGTTTCTTTCGATTCATAGTCCATGCTCGGCTCAATGTTTTCCACATAGTTGCTTAGAAAGCTGCTCATGTCGCTGTCCATTCCGTCCTTAACATTGAACGGAAAACTTACCAAAAGGAGATTGAGGCAGAGCGGCTTGAACTGTTCTGTGGGCAAATAAAAACGTGCCGCACCCGTGTTTCGTTCTGTATCGGTATTTTCATTGATAAGAACTTTTGCCATAACGGTAAGGTCAAAGCTGTTATCCAGTGTACCGGATAACCCGTTCATCTTCCAATGATGAAAGGTGATCGTATCTCCGACATGGACGGATGGATTGTCAATTATATTCCCATTGTCGTCCATTGTAAGCGCGTACAGTGTGTATTTTCCCGTTTTAAGAGCGTCCCAATCAATTTCGCCCTCGACTACATCCATTGAGCTTAGAAGAAAATCGTCTGCCCCATACAGATCAATAAGAGGATTTCCATATTCGTCCTTGTTGTAATTTGTTACGGCGTCTGTTTCAGCAGAAAAGCTTTCTTCTGTCACCTTGCTGGAATATAGTCTGCCGCCATCCTCGTAGGCGTCCTGTTGTTGGACAGCATTGATAAAGGTTTCGGACAAGTATGTTTCGCTGCGGGCGAAGTTATAGTTGAAATAGTCCGCAGAAGAAATGATAAAATCCTTGTTTAAGAACTTCTCAACATACTTATCAATATCAAAACCACTGGATAGAGTAAATACGGTGTTAAACAGTACCAGGCTCAATGTCATAGACACGATTACAAGGATTGTTCGTTTTCGATTTCTCCCCAAATTTGCCAAGGCCATCCGATGAATTTTTGCGCCGCTGGTTGATTTTTTTACAGCCAGACGGTTCTTTGTTTGAAATGCGCCTGCGTCATTTTCTGTGTAGCGGATAGCTTCAATCGGTGAGATTGCACCTGCGATCTTAGCCGGTTTTCGCACACTGATAGAAACAGTAACAAAAGCAAAGATAGCCGAGCCAATGAATATCAGCGGATTTACTGTCACCACAACGCCAGCGTCGGAAGTATAAGTTGTGCCGTTCATCAGAGCCGGAACTAAAGCGCGGCCAATAAAAAAGCCGATAATCAGGCCAATGGGGATACCTACCGCAGACAGAAGCAGGGCCTGTTTGTTGATAATCTTTTTGATCTGCCGCCTCGTGGTTCCCAAGGTTTTAAGCTGCCCGTAGGACTGAATATCTTGAATAACAGAAATTTGAAAAATATTGTAGATAATCAAATAGCCTGTTGCCATAATCGCAAGTATTCCCACAATACCGGCAATAAACAGGGCGGAATTTTCACTGATAGGGCTGCTTTGATAAGCGGGACTGACACGGGCGACAATATAGTTTTCATCTGTGGGCTGTCCTCCAAGCGTGTCACAGGTGTAGCCGGTTTCTGTAAGGAGCTGCTGCAATTTTTCTTCTACGGAGCCGCTGCCACGGAACATGATATACGCCGTCACAATGCCAGAATAATCATTGTCCACAGGATAGGTATAGGTGAGTAAGTCGGCATGGCTATCTATAAAGGCTTTCGATACGATAATACGCCCGATATTACTTAGGCTGTCTGTTTCCCAAAAGCCGCACAGTGTAAAATCAGTTGTGTACTCCTTGCCCTTGATTTCATAATCAAGGGTGACTGTCGCGCCGATTTCAGCCGGAACCCCCAATGCCTCTAATGTCTTTGTGTCGGCTATGATCTCATTTTCAGCTTCGGGGCGGTGTCCTGTTGTCGGCTCGTATCTGGCAAATTCCAACGCGGTATCATCCATATACCACATATCAGAACGCCATTTGGCAAGCCCCGGATTGTTAAGATGGTAAGAAACCGCCTTTGTATAAGCAATTCGGTCAATCAATTCGTTGCCCTTTACATCATCAAAAACTTCGTCACTAATGTAGTTGAGAACAGCTTGACCGTCCCCGCCCATCTTTCGGATATTTTGGTCTTGTACCGTATCAATTAAACCGGAACCCAGTGTGAAGATAGTTGTGAACAAGACAGTTGTAAGAATAATGGCAACAATAGCAATGATATTCCTGCTTTTGCTGGCCTTAAAGTACCGCCTGGACAATTTCTTAATAATGGGTCTGTTATTGTTGCCAAATAAAATATCGTTCATTTTCAACCCCCCTCATTCAGAAATTTTCCCATCCTCAATACGGACAATCCGATCTGCAAGCTGGGCGATCTCGTTGTTATGGGTAATCATTACAAGGGTCTGGTGAAATTTCTGGCTGCTTACTTTCAGTAGGCCAAGAACATCACTGCTTGTCCGGCTGTCGAGGTTGCCCGTCGGCTCGTCCGCCAAAACAATCGCCGGTTTCGATACCAGAGCGCGTGCAATCGCCACGCGCTGCTGCTGGCCGCCAGAGAGATTATTCGGCATATTGTTCAGCCTATCTTCCAGACCCAACATCCGAACAACTTCCTGCATATAGTTTTTGTCCACCTGATCGCCGTCCAATTCCACCGGCAGAACAATGTTTTCATAGACATTGAGGACGGGAACAAGATTGTAGTTCTGAAAGATAAAGCCGATTTTCCGTCTGCGGAAAATGGTAAGCTGCTCGTCTTTCAGGGTGGACAGGTCTTTTCCATCCACAATGACCTTGCCGGAAGTAGGGACATCCAAACCGCCGATCATGTTCAGCAGCGTGGATTTACCGCTGCCGGATGTGCCGACAATGGCAACAAATTCCCCATGTTCCACCGAAAGGGAAACGCCATCCAGCGCCTTTGTAATGTTTGGTTCTTTACCATAGTATTTTTTCAAATCTGTTGTCTGTAAAATAGGCATAAGTTCTACCACCTTTCTTTTTGATGGTTCCATTGTAAAACGCAATCCTCACAGAAATGTCACAACGGTTCTTGAATTTCACTTGAAAACGCCTTGAAATGTCACAATCCTATGACATTTCAAGAGTGAGGCAGGAACACAGAGAAAGTGGAGCCGGTGCCGAGTTCCGAAGATACGCGGATAAAGCCGCCTTGCCGGGTGATAATTTCACGGGCCAGATACAAACCAATCCCAATACCGGGGGCGTCATGTACGCTGCTTTCACGATAAAAACGCTTGAAAATCGTTCCTTGATGTTGTTCAGGAATACCAATGCCGGTATCAGAAATATCAATTTTCACATACATTTCCCAACACACAACAGCTACATGGACTTTCCCGCCCTCTGGCGTGTATTTCACCGCGTTATCCAGAATGTTGAACAGGGCTTCGGTTGTCCATTTTCGGTCATGGGCCGCAATTACCGTTTCCGGGCAATCCACTGTGACCGCGATTTTTTTCTGTTCAGCGTTCAGCAGAATACCGCCCAGCGCGGCGGCAAGGGTATCATAAATGGCCTGCGGCTGTGGTTGCAAAGAAATCACGCCGGTTTCCAGCCGGGAAGTTTTAATCATTGCCTGCATGAGAAAATCCAGCTTGTCAAGCTGGCTATCCATAGCAACAAGAAATTCTCTCTGCTTTTCCGGCGTCACCGTTTGTTCCAGCAGCGTTGCGTCCAGCATTTTCAGGTTTGCAATCGGCGTTTTGACTTGATGGGATATATCCGAAATCAATTCCTGCAAGTCGGCCCGTTCCTTTGCAATGCTGCTTTTGCTTTCCCGCAGCACTTCATAGAGCCGGGAAAGTCGGTGTTGGATTTTATAAAACAGGTTTTCTTCCTCGGTGTACTGCGGCGGGGCCTGATCTGCTGACATCATATCGTCAAGCAGCTTGCACAAGGCGTCGGAAAACAACGTCAATTTCCGACGCACAAAAATAAGAAAAGCCGCCATACACCCGGCAACGAAAACCGCATAGAGCAATCCGCAGCATAGCGCCAGTATATTCTGCGTCAAGAAGTAAATGGTACACGACATGGCAGCCGATAGCAGAAAAAGAGCCACACACACAACCATGCACGCTTTATTGATCGAGAGCTTTTCCGTCCTCATTTGTTACTGCCCCCAATCCACATATAGCCCATACCGTAAACAGTTTTAATGTAGGAATGGTCTGGCTTTTCTATTTTGCTGCGTATCCGGCTGATCGTTGAAGTCAAGGCGTGTTCATCTACAAAATTACCGTCTATATCCCATAGCTTTTCCAACAATATCTGCCGAGTTAATACGGTTCGAGGATTTTTGATTAGGATTTTCAAAAGGCGGTATTCCATTGGTGTAAAAGAAATGCTTTCACCGCCCTGGGTGGCGGACATTTCTGAAAAATTGATAAACAGATTACCGTCATTGTAGCAATCGCCGCCAGACTGTTTTCTAATTCGGGCCAATAGAGCAGATACTTTTTTATGAAATACGCTCATTGGAAAGGGTTTTGTCACATAATCATCCGCCCCCAACTCATACCCTTTCAGCATATCGCTTTCCATATCGTTTGCTGTGAGGAAAATAACGGCTATGTCCGGGTGCCGTTCTTTTATATCCCGGCAAAAGTCAAATCCGTTTCCGTCCGGCAGATTGATGTCAAGGACAATCAAATCGTATTCCTGCTCTCTGCAAAACCGTTCTGCCACGCCTTTCGTCAAGGCAGCGTCAACTTCATAGCCTGCGGCAGACAGGTTATAGCAGAGGGTATTATTCAAAAGGCGGTCATCCTCAACCACTAAAATTCTCATGCGCTCACATCCTTTTCTTTATAGAGTATCACCCAAATGTCACAGAAACCTCACAGGGACGAAATTTCTGAGAATTATTTTACTTCAGATTGTGGCCGACAACAAGGCTGTGCTATCTTAAAAGAAAACAAACACCCGGAAGGGGGAGAATGGAGGTATAAAGGGAGACAAGCTGTTCGCGGTGCTGTTTGTTTTTTCGCAATCTGTATGAGTGCTAAAAAGATACAATTCCGTAGGCGCAGTTACAAAACCAAAATCGGCATAATTATATCGGACAGCCGGAACAATAAGGTTATTCCTTGCTTGAAACCGGAACGATACAATATTATTGAGGTGACCGATAATGCCGATTGATGATTTGACTGCGCTGGGGAATACCCTACGGGCAGTGCGAAAAGCAAAGAAACTGACACAGGAGCAGCTGGCGGATGAATCCCATGTCTCCACCAAACAGATTGCCAATATTGAGAAGGGGAGAATGAACCCCTCTTATCTGATTTTGAAGGCTCTGGCAAAGGTGCTTCACTTCTCCCTGGATTCCCTCATCAGCCCGGAATTGACGCCGGACGAAGCGGGCCAGAACGAGATGAAGCTGATCTATATGAATTGTCCCCCGGAGATGCGGGAAACCCTCTTGCACCATACCCGCAGATTCGCGGAGGAACTAAGCGAACTCTCCAGGAAACTTGAAACAAAGTAGGCCAGTGAGCGAATTTTTTCGATTTCGCTGCTGGCCGTTTTTATTCCTGCCGGAAAGCGGCAAGCAATGCCGGTGTTAATACACACCGACCCGCAGAGGGAAAAATCCTGCCGTGATTTTCCCCTCCGCTTTGCTTGTTGAGGGCAGCGCCCCCAAGCCCCCTTGAACGCAGAACTTCATTCTGCGGCTGCGCGTCCGATGGACGCTTTTGACCATGACCGGCTCATCGCTGGCCGTGGTCTTTTTCTTTTTCAACATCCTGTTCGGCCTCCATTTTAAGCACACGATCCACATTGGCCTTTGCGGTCAGCAGCTCCCGCATTTCCTCACGGGAACGCCGGTACTCGGCGTAGGTTTTCTTCTTTTCCTCCATCAACTTGGCATACTCGGCTTGCAGCTCCTTAACTTTGGGCAGCTTCTTGACGCCCATCTCATCAAAGGCGTTTTTCGCCGCCTGATGGAGCAGGATTTCCTGCTCATGTCCCTCCCGAAATTTTGCGGAATAACCGGCCTTACGGTAGGCCACATAGGTCTCGCGGGTCTTGGCATAATTGATGATATGGGTCCGCAGGACGGAGATCTCCGCCATGCGCTTCTCCGCCGCCTTAATCTGTGCCGACAGCTCGCTGTGGTGGACGGTGGCTGCCGTCGCTTTTTCTGACAGTTCCGCATAGTCCAGCAGGTGATGCTCTGTGAGAAAGTTCATCGTCTGCGCCATCTGTTTGAGGTTAAACACCTTAGCCCAACGCGCATATCCGGCTCCTTTTCCAGCCTGCAATTTTGCTTGAATATCCACCAGCAGATTAACCTTGGGCGACTCAGGCTGCACGGTGGATTTTTTGCGAGGCGTGTGCTGTTTTTCCCCAGCCAACACTGCACGGATTTCTGCTTCACTGTACCCGGCTCCCAGCTTGTCATCCATGCGGGCAACATTCTTCCAGCCAGGTGCTTTGAGCCGGATCGCTTTCCCGCGCCGGGATACCTCACAGCCCATTTCCGAGAGCAGCTTTAGCAGCGCGTCAAAGTCTGCTGGATTTTGTTCCAGCGCCCGGTCAATCATAGCCCGCAGTTGTTCCCGATGGGAAGGCTTGGCCTGATCGCCCAGCCACTTATCGTAGCTTTTTCCGTGGGGCTTAGGGTCCTCCACAATAGATAATCCATTCTCGACGCAGATGGTATCGCTTAGACGCCGGACGGCCTTTGTGCTGCCCCAAAAGTTGCGGAATTTCCGGTCGCAATCCGTATTGACCGCCGACCAGATGATGTGATTATGGACATGGGCTTTATCAATGTGAGTACAAACCACAAAGGCGTGATTGCCCTTGGTGAACCGCTTGGCAAATTCAACACCCAGCCGGTTGGCTTCTTCCGGGGTGATCTCGCCCGGCGCGAAGGACTGCCGGACATGGTAAGCGATCACATCATCCTTACCCCGGACACGTCCGGTGGCGGCGATATACTGGCGTTTGGCCAGCATGAACTCGGCGTCGGCCACACGGCTGTCGCAGGCGAAGCCGGTGATGAGTTTGCCGCCGTCTGTCTTTTGTGGGTTTGCCACATAGTCGATGATGTCGCTGATGGCACGGCTCTCCGTGCGGCCTTTGCCAACGTGCAGCGGCATGATGCGTGTGGTTGCCATGAAATTTTCCTCCTCTCCAAGCGGACATGAAATTGATATTCTTTGAAAAATCCCGTATAATATAAATGCGAATTTGAAACTGAAAGGGGGCGGTTGCCTCTATGACAGAAGCAGAACTTCTGAAACTCATACATGGCGGCGAAAATATCCGTGTGGAGTTCAAGAAATCCACCAATGAAATTACCAAAGATGTGTACGATACCGTTTGTTCCTTTTCCAACCGCGATGGTGGAATCATCTTCCTTGGTGTGAAAGACAACGGGGAGATTCTTGGTATCGCCCCGGATGCAGTTGACCGTATGAAAAAGGATTTTGTTACCTCTATTAACAACGGCCAAAAAATCAATCCGCCGCTTTACTTACAGCCGGAAACATATCTTGTGGATGGACGCACGATTCTGGTCATACAAGTCCCAATCAGCAGCCAGGTGTGCCGCCACCGAGGGCGCATTTTTGACCGGAACCATGAATCTGACATTGATATTACAGACAATTCCGATATGGTGTACCAGCTATATGCGAGGAAAAGCAGCAGCTATTTCGTCAATAAAGTAACCCGGTTTCAGTTGAACGATCTGCGGCCTGACCTGATGAAACGGGCCAGAGCTATGACCTCCAGCCGCAGCGCCAATCATCCCTGGAAAACCATGTCTGACGAAGAAATGCTTCGCAGCGCCGGCCTGATCCTGAAAGATGAGGAGCGACAGTTGGAAGGCATTACCCTTGCGGCAATCCTTCTATTTGGGAAGGACTCCACCATCATGTCGGTTCTCCCCCAGCATAAGACCGACGCCATTTTTCGGGTAGAGAATCTGGATCGCTATGATGACCGGGATGTAATTATCACAAATCTTCTGGAAAGCTATGACCGGCTGATTGCGTTTGGGCAAAAGCATCTCAGCGACCCCTTTGTGCAGGAGGGGATTCAAAGTGTCAGCGCCAGAGATAGAATCCTGCGGGAGATTTTTTCCAACAGCCTGGCCCATCGAGACTACTCAAGCGGGTATGTGGCAAAGTTTGTAATTGAGCGGGGTAGGCTCTACACAGAAAATGCCAACCGTTCTCATGGTCATGGGGCGCTCCATCTTTCTTCCTTTGAACCTTATGCCAAGAACCCACCGATCTCGAAGGTGTTCCGTGAAATCGGATTGGCTGACGAACTTGGGTCCGGTATGAGGAATACCTACAAATACACGAAACTCTATTCTGGAGGCACACCGGAGTTTATCGAGGGTGATGTGTTCCGCACGGTGGTTCCTTTGACTTCTGTTGCAGTAGAAAAGGTGGGACCGCAAGAAAAAAATCCCGCCATTCCTCAAGACACCCCCCAAGTTACCCCCTATGATACCCCCCAAGTTGCCCCCTATGATAAAATTTTGGCTTTCTGCATAGAGCCACACTCCAAGGCCGAAATTATGAAACACTGTGGATATAAAGACACAAAAAACTTTGTTCAAAAATACTTGCGACCGCTACTGGATCGCGGTGTTTTGCAAATGACGATTCCCGATAAACCGAGGAGCAAAAATCAAAAGTATATCACAGTTGACAGGCAATGAAAAAACAGAAGCAGGACGGCGGAAATGATCAATCCGCATCCTGCTTCTTTCGTTTTGTTCCAATATTATATCACCGATCCATGTTATCCGTACACTCTATCCTGGATGGCGAATTTCAAATCTCGCACTTTCCCCAGCAGCCAGAAGGCCAGCTTCGGTAAGCCAAACGGACCGATGAGGAAAGCGATCAGCAGCAGAATGAGACCGTTCTGCGGAGAGTAGGTAATCAGCACCGCCACGCCCAGCAGGGCGATTGCCATGCTGATTAGCCCCAACACCATACCGGATATACAGACAAGACCCGCGCAGAGCCAGATGGATACGGTCAAGACCAGAATTACCGGAGCCATCACGATCTTCAGCAGCAGTTTCAGAACAAACCATATCGCCCTCATTATGTGTCCTCCTCCCATTGTTCCCGCAGCATCCCGCAAAGCTGGCCTGCCCGTTCTTCATCCTCCGAGGTCACTTCCCGGCGGCCTTTGGTCAGCCGGATTTCCTCATAGCTTTGATAATCAGACAGCAGCACTTCAAACAGTTCCTCCGGCGTCCGGCAGAGAATCCCGTCTACGCAGTACCGGGAATCCCCGTTCCATGTGACCCGGAGATACCCACTCCGGCAGGGAAGGACTTCTTCCTCTAGGTCGCGATCCAGATAATCCCGAAATATCTCCAACACTTTTTCGAAGGTTTTCATCTATGCTCAACTCCTTTGCAGCAATCTGTTTTCTATCCACATTATCCATCCGGCCTGCCCAAAAGGCAAGGATACGGGCAAAAAGAAAAAGCGGAGGGAGAAGCGGCGAAAAGAACGCCGTTCCTCCCTCCGCAGATGGGGTAAATGTTCCTGTTACGAAAGACTGGAGAGCTGGGTCAGTATCTCTCTCAGCCCCTCCCATATCTGTTCCTGTCGCTGGGATATATCCTCCAGGTCGGCATCGTAAATGCGTCCGGTTTCATGCACCTTGCGGGTCAGCTGGTTTAGGTTATTGCTGGAATAGCGCATGAGGGATACCAGCTCCTTCAGCTCCGGCAGTTCCAGCTTGACTACATAGCCGTCCAACGCCATTTTCCGCAGATAGGCGCTCAGGTTTTTTGTGCCAAACTGCGCCATTTTCTGCTGAATCGCTTCCATTTCACCGGCTGATACCCAAAACAGCACCGGCACATCCCGCTTGCGCTTCGGGGCATTCATCGTTCCGGCTCCCGTTTTTTTGGTGCGGCAGGCTTATGGGCGGGCGGCTCCTGTTTGAGCTTTTCCCGCACCGAGGCCCGGGGCGGCTGTGCCTTTTCGCCCTGGGCACGACTTTTCTGCTGTTCCTCCCGCACCAGATCAATGAAACCGTCCAAGACAGCGGGATGGCTGTTTAACGCATAGCCGCAGCGAACCGTATCGGGGTTGTGGTTAGGGATGGTCTTTGCCCATTCTTTATTGTGGCGGGAGTAGCGCCCATCCCAATCCTGAAGCTGGACGGTGTTGGCGAGAACCAGCGTAACCCGGTCTATGCCGTAGGTCTCAATCACGCCCTTGGCCGCATCATGGCTGAGGTGCATCCCATCAAAGTGTTCCCGCACCGCCGTTTCAATGGCCGCTTTGCATTGGAGATTGGCCCGGTTGGAGGCCCTGTACTGCTCCAGTTCTCCATGCTCACGGACATAGACAGCAGAGTGGGGATAGATTGGCGCGGACCGTAGCTCCTCTTTGGCCCTGCACACTTCATTGGCCTGTTCTTCGATGCTGTCCCGGATCACATCCATGTGGCCGGACTCCAGCTTTTCAAAGTGGCGGTACACATCGGCCAGCGGCGAGGGAGAATCCAGCAACGCCTGGGCCTGGGCGTCGGTCATCTCCAGTTCCTCCATCGCCATCACGATGTCCTCCCGGACGGTGTACTCGTAAGCGTGGTTCAGAACCTCTGCCGGGGGCTGGCTTTTCAGCCAGTCCCGGTATTTGTCCTGTTCTGCAGCCATCTTCTCATAGAGGGCCGTGTTCAGATCGTTGGGTTTCATGTTATCGCACCTCCTCATGCTGTTTCGGTTTCTTTTCGGGGCTGCGGGGCGGCACCGGGCGCTTCAAGCTGTCCAACACCGAGGGCCGTGCGCTCTTGGCGATCACGGACTCCGGCTGGGAGCGGCCCCTGCCGTCCAGGTTCAGCAGCGTGTCCAGTTCCACCAGACGGGCGGACTTTACCCGCAGATCATCCTCATAGGGGAAAGGCTTGCCCACTTCTTCTTTGGCGGCGGCCTGTTGCTGGTACAGGTTGTCCAGCTGGGCCTTGGCCGCATCCAGGCGCTGGGGCATTTGAGAGAGCGCATTGTCAATGCGGGTCAGGTTGCCGCGTGGGTCTGTGCCGAGGCTTGCCCGGTGGGTCATCTGGCCTTTCAGCAGGAGCGTATATTCCTGTTTCCAGGCCGAAAACTCCACGGACATAGTGAATCCCCGGTAGCTGCCGATCTGCACAGGCTCGGAGCCTTTGACCTCCTTGCAGGCGTCCAGCAGGGCGGCACCGGCGTTCTCCTTGTCCGTCAGGGTATCGCCCCGGATTTCCATACCGGCAAAGCCGTCCTCCGGGTGAGGGTGGGCAGCCAGGGTCTCCAGGTCTGCCTCAAAGCCCTGGATGAAGCCCTTGTGCTTCTCGATTTCCTCCGGGAAGTATTTCAGTAGCTGGTCCTCCAGACGGTACTGCTTGCTCTGGTGGTCGGCTTTCATCAGCTTCAGCTTGGAGACCTCCACATCCAGGTCCATGCGCTCCTTGATACGAGGGTCTCCGGCGCACAGGGCCTTGATCTCGGCAAAGGACAGCGCCGTTTCGTCCACATCATCGCAGGAGCGGACCGGCGATTTAGAGGTCATAATCTGGCTGATGAATTTTTGCTTGTTCTCGACGGTTTGCCACAGGTAGGCATCGAAAGTTCCCTCGGTGACATAGCGGTACACATGGACCAGCGGATTCTGGTTGCCCTGGCGCTCGATACGGCCCTTGCGCTGGGCAAGGTCTCCCGGCCGCCACGGGCAGTCCAGGTCATGGAGAGCCACAAGACGGTCCTGCACATTGGTGCCAGCGCCCATCTTGGCGGTGCTGCCCAGCAGGACCCGCACCTGGCCGGTGCGGACCTTGGCGAACAGCTCCTTTTTCCGCACTTCGGTGTTGGCCTCATGGATGAACGCGATCTGATCGGCGGGCATTCCCTGGGAGATGAGCTTCTGGCGGATGTCCTCATAGACCGTAAAGGCCGGTTCCGGCTCCGGCAGCTCAACGCCCTGTTCCAGCGCGTGAAGGGTGGGATTGTCCAGCGCCTTGGCAGCCTTTTTGGCGGGCCGGGCCTGGGGCGTGGAAATATCGCAGAACACCAGCTGGGTCAGCTTGTCAGCCTCGCCGTCCCGCCAGATCTGCATGATATTGTCCACACACTGATTGACCTTGGTGCCGGGTTCGTCCGGCAGCAGTTGGTTGATGATCCGCTGGTCCAAGCCCAACTTGCGGCCATCCGAGGTGATTTTGAGCATATTGTCAACCGATGGGTCAACGGAACCGCTGTGGACCAAGGACGCTCGTTCCGAAAGGGCCTTCACCATTTCCTGCTGATGACCGGTAGGCTGGGCCACAATGTTGTGATATTCCACCTCCGGGGTAGGCAGATGGAGCTGATCGGCAGTCTTGATGTCCGCAACTTCGCGGAACAGATTCATCAGTTCGGGCAGATTGAAAAACTTGCTGAATCTCGTTCTTGCCCGGTAGCCAGTGCCTTCCGGTGCCAGCTCCAGCGCCGTTACCGTTTCACCAAAGCGCGATGCCCAGCAATCAAAATGGGTCATGTTCAGTTCCTGCAAGCGGTCATACTGGAGATACCGCTGCATGGTGTAAAGCTCGGTCATGGAATTGCTGACCGGGGTGCCGGTGGCAAAGATCACGCCCCGGCTGCCGGTGATCTCGTCCATGTAGCGGCACTTGGCGAACATATCGCTGGACTTTTGAGCGTCGCTGGTGGAGAGGCCCGCCACATTCCGCATCTTGGTGTATAAAAACAGGTTCTTGTAGTTGTGTGCCTCGTCCACAAACAGCCGGTCAACGCCCAACTGCTCGAAAGTCACTACATCATCCTTGCGGCCCTCGGCCTGGAGCTTTTCCAGCCGAGCCTCCAGGGATTTCTTCGTCCTCTCCAACTGCTTGACTGTGAAACGCTCACCGCCGCTGTACTTCACCTCGGAAATGCCATCAGTGATCTCGTCGATCTGCTCCTGAAGGAGCCGCTCCTGACGCTCCCGGCTGATGGGGATACGCTCAAACTGCGAGTGGCCGATGATAACGGCGTCATAGTCGCCGGTGGCAATTCTGGCACAAAATTTCTTGCGGTTGTGGGTCTCAAAGTCTTTCTTGGTTGTGACCAGGATTTTTGCAGAGGGATAGAGGCGCAGAAACTCTGACGCCCACTGCTCGGTCAGGTGGTTTGGCACCACAAAGAGGGACTTCTGGCACAGTCCCAGGCGCTTGGATTCCATCGCGGCGGCCACCATTTCAAAGGTCTTGCCCGCACCTACCTCGTGTGCCAACAGCGTATTACCGCCATACAGAACATGAGCGATAGCACCCAGCTGGTGATCCCGCAGGGTAATGGACGGATTCATACCCCCGAAGGTGATGTGGGACCCATCGTATTCACGTGGCCGGGTGGAGTTCATTTCCTCATTGTACTGGCGCACCAAGGTCTGGCGTCGATCCGGGTCTCTCCAAATCCAATCACGGAAAGCATCCCGGATGGCCTGCTGCTTTTGTGCGGCCAAGGTGGTCTCCTTGGCGTTCAGCACCCGGCGTTCCCTGCCGTCTGCGTCCTCCACGGTGTCGTAAATGCGGACATCCCGCAGGTTCAAGGAATCCTCCAAAATCTTGTAAGCGTTGGCGCGGCTGGTCCCATAGGTGGTGTAGGCTGCTACATCGCTGTAAGACACCGTGCTTTTGCCGGTGATCTGCCACTCGGCGGTGTAGGAGGCGTAATGAACCTCGATGTTGCGCTGGAGGTAAAATGGCGTATGGAAGGTCTCGTACATAAACTGCTGGATGTACTCTTTATCGATCCAGGTAGCGCCCAAGCGGACCTCAATCTCTGAGGCATCCAGGTCCTTGGGTTGAGCAGTGGTGAGGGCATCCACATTGACGGCGAACGATGGATCGCGCTCCGCTGCCCGTTGTGCCTGCCGGAGTTTCCGCCGCACATTGCCGGACAGGTATTCGTCAGCGGTCACATAATGGGGTGTTCCGTCCGGCTCGTTCTGGCCCGGCACCCGGAAGATCACGCCTTGCAGCTCGGCGGCCAACTCATCTCCGGTCTTGCCGGTGAGCTGTTCCATGTACTCCATGTCCACACAGGCTTTTTCAGCGATGGATACGGCAAGCGCTTCACTGGCGGTGTCTACGGAGGTCACGGCCTCATGGGGTTTGATGGTTCGTTTCGTGAACATATCCGCCTTGCGTTCCAGCTTTCCATCCTCGTCGATGACCTCCAGCGCGCAGAGCAGATAATAGCTGGAATCGTCGGCAAAGGCCAGCCGGTTCGCCCGGTCGTTGATAAGGCCGTACTTGGCGGAGAAATTGTCGTAAAGTAGGTTCAATTCCGCCTGCTTTCCCCGAATGGTGCTGTCCGGGGTGGAGGCGTCCATCTGGAGGTCGATGAGCTGCTGGACGCAATCCCGCAGTTCTACCATGCCCTTGACACGGGCCTCGGCGGTGGCGTTGAGTTCGGGCCGCACCATGCGGCTGTTTTCCCGGAAGTACACCAGACCGTCCACAACGGCATAGGAGTAATTTTTCACATTGGGGTCGGCGGGGATGGAGGCGTCGATGGTCTCGCCCTCGCCCAGCTCCGGCAGCTCGGCCTCCCGGTAAGTGCCGCGAATGTACTTCACGGCGTCGTGCAGCTGGTCAGCCAGTTCCAGTCCCTCGATGGGAACCACCGTGTAATCCTGCTTGCCGTACTGGGTGCTTTCGGAGGTAGGACGGCCCAGCACCATTTCCGGGTGGTCGATAAAATAGCGGTTGATGGCAAAACCATCCTCGGTCTGTCCCGTCTGCGTCCACTCCGGCACGATGTCCAGCGGGCGGTCCCGCTTTTGCAGGAAAATGATGTCCGACACAACCTCGGTCCCCGCATTGGCCTTGAACGCATTGTTGGGCAGACGGATCGCCCCCAGCAGCTCAGCGCGCTGGGCAAGATACCGGCGCACGGTGGAATCCTTGGCATCCATCGTGTAGCGGCTGGTGACAAAAGCCACCACGCCGCCGGGACGCACTTGGTCCAGCGCCTTGGCGAAAAAGTAGTTGTGGATGTTAAAGCCCAGCTTGTCGTAGGCTTTATCCCGGACCTGATACTGGCCGAAAGGCACATTGCCGATGGCGAGGTCATAAAAGTCCCGCCTGTCGGTGGTCTCAAATCCGGCTACGGTAATGTCAGCCTTGGGATAGAGCTGCTGGGCAATCCGCCCACTGATGGAATCCAGCTCCACACCGTACAGCTTGCTTCCGGCCATGCTCTCCGGCAGCATACCGAAGAAGTTACCCACACCGCAGGACGGCTCCAGGATGTTGCCAGTCTCAAATCCCATGCGGCCTACGGCCTCATAGATGGCCCGGATCACCGTGGGGCTGGTGTAGTGGGCGTTGAGGGTAGAGCCTCTGGCGGCAGCATATTCCTCCGGGGTCAGCAGCTCCTTCAGCTGGACATATTCCTTGCTCCAGATTTCCTTTTCGGAATCAAAGGCGTCGGCAAGGCCGCCCCAGCCCACATACCGGGAGAGGACTTGCTGCTGCTCCGGCGTTGCCTGCCCGGTGGTTTCCTCCAGGTATTTCAGCAGCTTGATCGCCTCGATGTTGGCCTGGAACTTGGCCTTGGGGCCGCCTTCGCCCAGGTGATCGTCGGTGATGTGGAAATTCTCGGCGGTGCGGCGCAGGTTCTCCTTGTACTCCCCATAGGCGGCTTCCTCGGCAGCCTTGGCATTGGGGAAAGTCTGCCACTCGCCATTAACCTGAACGGATACAGGGTGTTCGTCCAGCATTTCATCCAGGGTCTTTTCCGGTTCGATGGCAGGTGCGGGCGGCTCCGGTTCATCGGTCCGCAGGGTCTGAACCACCACATCATAGG
>Ga0129309_1000833_pt1 | contig 19719 bp, 17 predicted proteins | sample L1105metagenome_FD_94439 | JGI IMG/M metagenome (GOLD analysis project Ga0129309, IMG submission 94439) | Ring-tailed lemur group fecal microbial communities from Wisconsin, USA - L1105 metagenome | ecosystem: Host-associated > Mammals > Digestive system > Large intestine > Fecal | place: USA...
AAATCTGAATATTTATACGATGGAAAAATGCATCATACAGGCGGAAAATGAATGGAATTATCATTTTACGGATGAATCTTTCTATGAGATCTTGATTTACTGCTGTGTTGCTTATAAGAGGAAAGAATTTGATACGCCGTTGATCAATGATTATGACAAAGAGGAACTGGAAATTCTTCAAAAATACACGGAATACGATTTTACAGTTGCGATTTTTAAAGAACTGGAAGAAGCATTTCATGTCAGGTTTTCAGAGGAAGAGGTTGTATTTTTGTCGATTCAGATCTTGTGTTCCAAATTCATTGGCATTTCCGAAGTGAGGACAACACTCGGTCAGGTGAAAAAATATGATAATGATCTGGTTGAGTTTGTGGATCGGCTGCTGTCTGTTATCGGCAATATTCTGGATGTGGATTTTTCAACGGATCAAAAGATTAAGGAAAGTCTGATCATACATCTGAGGCCGACAATCTTTCGGCTGCGCTATGGAACGCCGCAAAGCAATATGCTGATCGATTTCATTAAAAAAGAGTACAAAAATGTATTCCGTGCAAGCTGGGCGATCAGCATTTTGTTTGAAGAATATTATAATCTTCAGATTACGGAAGATGAAATCGGATATATTGTTTTATATATTCAGGCAGCGATTGAGCGTCGGCAGAAGAAGTACAAATTTGTGATTATTACAAATTCGAATATGGGACATGTGCAGCTGATTAAAGAACGGATACGAAAAGTGATACCGGAGATCGGAGAACTTGTGATCGTCAGCACGCACGATTTTCGTTTGTATAATTATAAAGATGCTGACATTATCATTTCGTATAAGGAATTGAAAGAAAAAGATAAAAGGATTGTTGTGATTCCCAATATTTTAAATGAGAACGGTCTGATGGCGCTTCGAAACCATCTTGATTCGATTAATTCGAAATTAAAAAAACGGGAAAATCCATTTTCGCCGGAATGCTGTCTTTTATTTTCACCGGAACTGATCTTTGTTCATATGAAAGTAAAATCAAAGGAAGAACTGTTAAAATTCATGTGTGGCAAAATGCAGGAAAAAGGTGTGGTAACGGATGAATTTTTTGATACCGTCATGGAACGGGAAAGCCGGACAACAACAGCAATCGGCAATGGAGTCAGTCTTCCGCACGGATCGCCGGCAGCCGTCAACGAATCAAAAGTTGCAATTGCTATTTTAGATGAGCCGGTACAATGGGACAATGAATCGGTTGAAATGGTTTTTCTTCTTGGATTTAAGCTGATCACAAAGGATGAAATTAACCGCATACAATTATTTTATAAGGAATATGTTTCTCTGATCGATACAGATGACAAAATCAGGATGCTGAAGGATATGGAATCGAATATCGAAGTTTATAAATATTTAATTCAATAAAACAGGAGGAAGGAAACATGAATGTAAGAGAAGTTTTGGATGAAAGGGTCATTGATCTTCAGATGAAGGCAAACAACAAAAAGGAGGCAATCACGTATTTGGCAGGTAAGTTAAAAGAAGCCGGTTATATCGCAGATGTAGATTCTTATGTAGAGGATATCTATTTGAGGGAGTCTATGGGACAAACCGGAATCGGCAATTATATTGCAATTCCACACGGAAAAAGCGACTCTGTGACGCAAGTGGGAATTGCAATCGGCAAAATGGAAAAGGAAATTGAATGGGAAACATTGGATGGAAATGGCGTAAAATTAATCTTTTTATTTGCTGTTGGCAATGACAATGAAAATGCAAAAACGCATCTGCGTTTGCTTGCGGAAGTTGCAAGAAATCTTGGCAATGACGATGCGGTTCAGGCATTGCTCGCTGCTGAAACAGTCGAGGATCTGAAAGCAGTATTCTAACCATAATCCTTCATAAAAAATCTAATAAGGAAGAAGCAGTCTGATGAAAAGGCTGCTTCTTTCTTTTTTTATCATTTCCAGTATTTTTGCATGGTATGTTCAGCTTTTTCTTCCGATAAATGGAAGCCATCCATAATTTGATTTTAAAAAATTACCACATTAAAAGATTAAAAAAACAGGTCGAATGCGGAAATTATGAAAAAAATTCCGTATTAAAACGCCCGTACTTAATCAGCATGGAAACATAAGACAGTATAAAATATACTTACAAAGCAAAAGAAAAGGAATGAAAGGAGGATGTAAATATGAAGATTGTCGGAATTGCAGCTTGCACATCAGGAATTGCTCATACTTACATTGCAAAGGAGAAAATTGTCAGAGCAGCAGAGGAATTAGGTTTTGAAGCTCACATTGAAACGCAGGGAACGATCGGAACGGAAGATGAAGTAACTCCGGAACAGATCGCAGAAGCGGATGTTGCATTGATCGCAGCTGATATCAAAGTCGGCGGAAAAGAGCGTTTTAAAGGACTTCCGATGGTAGAAGTACCGACAGAAGCGGTAATCAAAGCACCAAAGAAGTTGTTACAGACAATTGAAGCAAAAGTAATGAAAAAATAAGACAAGAGAAAAGGAAGATGAAAAATGTTTAAAAAATTACAACTGAAAAAACATGCATTAACAGCAATCTCCTATATGTTGCCATTAGTTATAGCATCCGGTTTGCTGATCGCGATTGGTAACTTAACAGGGGGATATGTCATTGAAGATTATACAAAAGCATATTCGATTCCTGCCGCATTAACAAGCCTCGGTGTATTTGGTATGGGATTGTTGGCTCCGGTTATTTCTGCGGCTATCGCATATTCCATTTCTGACAGACCGGGTATTGCACCAGGTTTACTGATCGGATGTATTGCAAAAGAAATCGGTGCCGGCTTCTTAGGAGGTATGTTAGGCGGTTATATCGTTGGTTTCTTCGTGCTTTGGTTAAAGAACAACTTAAAGGTTCCGAAATGGGCAGAAGGTTTAATGCCGATGATGATCGTACCGACGATTGCATCCATTGTAGTTGGACTGCTGATGTTCTTTGTAATTGGTGTGCCGATTGTATGGCTGACGAACGCATTAACAAACTTCTTAACAGGTATGCAGGGAAGTGCAAAATTTGTATTCGGTGCAATCATGGGTGGTATGGCTGCATTTGACTTTGGAGGTCCGGTGAATAAGGTTGCTTCGTTGTTCGCAGACGGCTTGCTGCTCGAAGGGGTGCAGGGTCCGGAAGCAGTTAAAATTCTCGCATCCATGGTACCTCCATTTGGGGTAACACTTTCTTATGCATTATCAAAACTGACAAAGAAACCAAAATATAATGCAGAAGAGGAAGACAATATTAAAATTGCATTCCCAATGGGAATCTGTATGATTACCGAAGGTGTGATTCCAATCGCAATGAACGATCTGGTAAAAACCGTATTCTCTTGTACGGTAGGTGCTGCGATCGGCGGTGGATTATCGATGATGTGGGGCGTAGAATCACCGGTTCCATCCGGCGGTATGTTTATCGTACCTGCAATGAATAAGCCATTACAGTTCTGTCTGGCATTGCTGATCGGTTCTGTGATCACCGGATTATTACTTTATATCTTAAAGAAAGAGCCGGTTGAAGAACGGAAAAATGATACAGAAGAGGAAGATATCGATTTCTCCGATATCAAAATTTCATAATAAAATAAATAAATCATGAAAGGACATATGAAATATGTATGTATCAATGAAAGGAATGCTGCAGCGTGCGAATGAAGGCAACTATGCAGTTATGGCGATTAACTGTTTTAATATTGAAACGGCAAGAGCGGTAATCAGTGCAGCACAGTCGCTCCGGGCACCGATCATTGTCAATATCGTGCAGGAGCATATGGTAAATCACTGTGACAGCAACCTGATCGCACCAATCGTAAAGAAGTTGGCAGAAAGAGCGAGTATCGAAGTTGCTTTGAATTTCGATCATGGAGAAGAAATCGGGTTATTGAAGAAAGCACTTGTTGACGGATATTCGAGTGTAATGGTAGATGCTTCCCGCTTTGACCTCGAGGGAAATATACGAATGACAAGAGAAATCGTCGAATTTGCAAAGCAGTTTGATGCAAGCGTGGAAGGCGAGATCGGATGTATGGGAGCCAGTGCCGGTGAACAGTATACTGATGATGACATGAAAACAAATCCTGAGGAAGCGCTGCGCTTTGCGATGGAAACCGGAATTGATGCATTGGCAATTTCGTTCGGAAGTTCCCATGGCAATTATCCGGAAGGCTACGTACCGGAATTTGATTTTGAACGATTAAAAGAAATCAAAGAAAAGACCCATATGCCGCTCGTGCTTCACGGAGGAAGCGGTTCCGGCAATGAGAATATCAAAAAATGCGTCGAATATGGAATTAATAAAATTAATGTCGGCTGTGATTTTATGAATGCCAATGTCGAAAGTATTAAAAAACACTTAGAGGAGGATCCGGATATCAATTATTGGGTTATGATGCACCAGGTGGAGATCGACAGTCAGGAATTGGTAAAAAAATACATTCGATTATCAAAATCAGAAGGAAAATCTTTATAAAAGATCAAAGGAGAAACGACTATGTTAATGAATATGAAAGATCTGTTAAAAGTAGCAGATGAAAAAGGATTTGCAGTGCCTGCATTTAATATCGGAAGTGATCAGTTATTAAAGGCAGTTATGCAGAAAGTAAAAGAGATGAAAAGCCCGGTTATTCTGGAAATGTCACCGGATGAATTTAACTTCGTGGAAAACAGCCTGATCAAAGCAATGATCTATGAAGCATCGAAAACAGAAGTGCCGGTTGTCATTCATCTGGATCATGGCGATAAATTTGAAACGGTTGTAAGAGCAATTCAGGCAGGATTTACGTCGGTTATGATTGATGCGTCGAAGCTTCCATACGAAGAAAATGTAGCAGTTACACAGAAAGTATGTGAAGTTGCTCATCTTGCAAATGTATCCGTGGAAAGTGAACTGGGAACAATTGGAACAACCGGAAATTCCATCGAAGGTGGAACGACAGGTATCATCTATACAGATCCTGATCAGGCAAAAGATTTTGTGGAAAAAACGGGAATCGACACATTAGCTGTTGCAATCGGAACGGCACACGGTATTTATCCGAGCGATATGAAGCCGAAATTGCGTCTGGATATCTTACAGACATTAAAAGATACGTTAGACATTCCGTTAGTATTACACGGCGGTTCTAGCAATAAAGATGAAGAGATTGCCAAAGCAGTAAAAATCGGTATTTCCAAGATCAATATTTCCAGCGATATTAAAGTTGCATTTTATAAAAAATGTCGTGAAGTATTAAACGATCATCCGGAATACAGAGAACCATTGGAAATCTATCCGGAACCAATTGAAGCATGTAAAGCAGTTGTAGAGGAAAAGATCAATTTATTCGATTCTGCAGATAAAGTAAAATATTATTACGAATAATCATCAGGATGAAAGAAGGCGGGGCGGCTTGTACACCCTGCCTTCTGGTCTGTACGGAGCAGCACAATGGGAAGGAGAAGACTATGAAATATGCAATAGGAATTGATGTGGGTGGAACGAATACAAGAGTGGCATTGATTGATGAGAAGTATCAGATTATAAAAAGAAAGCAGTTTTCTACAAATGCGGATCATCCGGAAAAGACGATCCGGGATATTCGGAATGTGATTGATGAATTTGGATGTCAGACGAAAGGAATCGGAATCTCCTGTCCGGGACCGTTGGATCTGATAAACGGAGTGGTTCTGACGCCACCGAATCTTCCGGGATGGCATCATTATGCGTTGACAAAACATTTACAGAAGGAAACCGGACTTTCGGTATATCTGGAAAATGATGCGAATCTCGCGTGTCTTGCTGAAGCTGTAGCAGGAGCCGGGAAAGATATGAGATATGTACAGTTTCTGACGATTTCGACCGGAGTTGGAGCCGGATTTTGCATAGACCACAAGATTTACCACGGAGCAAAAGGATTTGCACAGGAAGTGGCGAATTCAATTTTATGGAAAGACGGACCGGCTCAGGGTGATCTGAAAAAAGGTTCCATTGAGTCCATTGCAAGCGGAACAGCAATTACAAAACGGGCAAATGATGCAGGAGGAAAAGCCGCACATGCCGGAGAAGTTTATCAAATGGCACGGCAGGGAAATCAGACAGCTGAGCAGGTGATTGAAGATGCACTGGAATATCTTTCCTCTTTCCTCGGAATCTTATATGGAGTCCTTGATCCGGAAATCTTCGTACTAGGCGGCAGTGTTGCATTAAAAATACCGGGATTTATTGAAGAAGTGGAACGAAGAACAAAAGATAAAGTATATGATTCATTAAAAGAAAATGTGAAAGTTGTTCCTGCGGTTTTAGGAGAAGATTGCGGATTGATCGGTGCCGCATGTCTGGTCTTTGAACAGGAAAGCTCTTTGCGTTGTTGACAAATCGATAATATATGGTAGTATAAAATCAATAAACTGCGATTGCAGTTAAGATACATGAATCAGCAGGTGTCGGAATTGAGGAAGAACCAATATGTGATGCGAAGGCAGAATTTCATCAATTTCGGTGAAAAGGGAAACAGGTGAAAGACCTGTACGATCTCGTCACTGTAAGCAGACTGATATAGGAAGCCGATAAGGGGAATCCCCCTTAAGCCACTGGGAACGGGAAGGCGGTTTCTTATTTGCATCGGAATTTTAATCGATGTCCGGTGCATAGGCTGCAAGTCAGGAGACCTGCCTGCCGATTTGGCCCGGAACCACGAGGAATTGGTTTTCGTCAAAATAAGGGACACAGGCAATCCGACAGATTTGTGATTTTATCTGTCCTGTTTTTGTCGTATGGAATTTTAAGTGTTTCATCGTTTTGTCAGATATACAGAACCTCAGTCCGGATTCTCGGGCCGGGGTTTTTATTGTGATATAGGAAAGTCCTTGAATTTCCTATATGATCTGAGAAGGAGGCAAAAGGATGAAGAGAAGATTAATGGCTTTATTATGTGCATGCGTACTTGCCTGTTCGCTGCTGACCGCTTGTGGAAGCGATAAGACGGAGACCGGTACGAAGCAGGAGGATGGCAAAACAGAAGATCAGAAAGCAGCAGATAACGTGGCAGAACTGATCGATGCGATTTATGTTCAGGAGAGAACCGAAGATACGGATCAGCAGTGTGAAGATGCGAAGAAAGCGTGGGATGCATTGACGGATGAGCAGAAAGAGCTTGTCAGCGGGGAAAATGCAGATCCGGATTATTTTGGAAGAGATACCGGAGATGCTTCCAAAGATGATCCGTTAAATGCAGATGATATCGGAGACAATGAACTTCTGGTTGTCAGCTTTGGCACATCGTTTAACGACAGCCGGGTGGAAGATATTGGAGGTATCGAAAAAGCATTGCAGAAAGCATATCCGGAATGGTCGGTCAGAAGAGCATTTACGGCACAGATTATTATCAATCACATTCAGGCAAGAGACGGGGAGAAGATTGATAATATGGAACAGGCACTTCAGCGTGCGGTGGATAATGGAGTAAAGAATCTTGTGATCCAGCCGACGCATCTGATGCACGGTGCGGAATATGATGAGTTGGTTGAGGCAGCGGAGGATTATGAGGATAAATTTGAATCCGTGAAGATTGCAGAACCGCTGCTTGGAGAAGTCGGATCTGACGCAGCCGTGATCAATGAAGACAAAGAGGCAGCTGCAAAAGCAGTGACAGAAGAAGCGGTGAAAACGGCAAAGTATGACAGCCTGGATGCAGCAAAAGCGGATGGAACGGCATTTGTATTTTTAGGACATGGAACTTCACATACGGCAAAAGTGTCCTATAGCCAGATGCAGACGCAGATGAAAGAACTCGGATATGAAAATGTATTTATCGGAACGGTCGAGGGAGAGCCGGAAGAAACTGCATGTGAAGAAGTAATCAATGCGGTAAAAGAAGCCGGTTATAAGAAAGTAATCTTACGTCCGCTCATGGTCGTTGCAGGAGATCATGCGAACAATGATATGGCCGGCGAGGATGATGATTCATGGAAGAGCATGTTTGAAGCTTCGAAAGCATTTGACAGCGTGGAAACTCAGATTACGGGACTCGGCGGTATAAAAGCAATTCAGGATATTTACATTGCACATACGGCTGCGGCTATCGATCAATAAAAATATGTTATCATATCATACAAAACTCTCAACTCATAACGGAGTTGGGAGTTTTTGAAGTAGCGATGAGAGAAAGGGAATTTATAAAATGAAAAAGAAAGTAATTGCATTGTGTATGTTGGTTATGCTGTGTGCGTCCATGGCAGCTTGCGGCAATCAGGCGGATACGGCTGATAAAACAGAGAAAAGCACGACAGCAGCCTCTGAGCAGAAAAGTACATTGGAAGATGGTACTTATACGGCTGAATTTGAAACGGACAGCCGCATGTTTCATGTTAATGAGGCAGATGACGGAAAAGGAACGCTGACCGTGAAAGACGGTATAATGACTATTCATGTCAGACTTGTTTCGAAAAATATTGTGAACTTATACGCAGGAATTGCAGAAGATGCACAGAAAGACGGAGCAGAGCTGCTGGAACCGACAGCAGAAGAGGTGACTTACAGCGATGGGCTGACGGAAGAAGTGTATGCATTTGATATTCCGGTTCCGGAAATCGACAAAGAATTTGATGTTGCACTGATTGGAAAGAAAGGAACCTGGTATGACCATAAGGTAAAAGTGACGGATGTAGAAAAAGCAGAAGAGAAAGATGGTACCGGCAGCAGTTCAATTGACAAAGAAGATGGAGAGTATCAGGTTGATGTTGTCCTGGAGGGTGGAAGCGGACGTGCTTCGATCGCATCTCCTGCTGTCCTGAACATCAAAGACGGAAAAGCATATGCACAGATTGAGTGGAGCAGTCCTAATTATGACTATATGCTCGTAGATGGGGAAAAGTATCTGCCAATCAACAAAGACGGCAATTCAATTTTTGAAATTCCTGTCATAAAGTTTGATGAGCCGCTAGAAGTAACTGCTGATACAACGGCGATGAGTAAGCCGCATGAAATTGATTATATGCTGATATTTGATGCAAAATCCATTGATTAACAATATGAAAAAGTTTATAATAACAATATTTGCACTCATACTTATGTTCAGTATGAGTGCATGTAATTTTGATCAAACAGAAGAAAAAACAGAGAATTCTCATCCGGCATCGGATACTCCGGGAGGGGGTCTCAGATGGGATCATAGCATGGATTTGCTTTATGCAGATGGATTTTCGATCGATTATTATACAAGTGATGCTTCGAAAGGAGAGTATGTATTGATTTCAATCAGGGACGAGAGCGACTATCTTGTGATACCGCAAGGAGAAAAGGTGCCGGAAGGAATTTCCAAAGATATTACGGTGCTAAAATCTCCGGATCAGATTTATCTGGTTGCATCACAGGTGATGGATATGTTCGCTTCGATCGATGCGATGGATACGCTGCGGTTTTCTGCCCTGGATGCTGACGGATGGTATATTGACGAGGCAAAAGAGGCAATGCACCGCGGCGACTTGCTCTATGCCGGCAAATATTCTGCACCGGACTATGAATTCATCTTAGAGCAGGGCTGTGATCTGGCGATTGAGAATACGATGATCTATCATTGTCCGGAAGTCAGAGAAAAACTGGAATCATTAGGAATTCCTGTCTTGGTCGACCGTTCCAGCTATGAGTCAGATCCGCTTGGACGAACCGAATGGGTCAAATTATATGGAGCGTTAACCGGACATGAAAAGCAGGCGGAAAAAGCATTTGAAGAGCAGGTTGAAAAATATAAAGAAATTACGGTGAATGAGAAAGAGGAAAAACCTTCTGTTGCGTTTTTCTATATTTCTGCAAATGGCAATGTGAAAGTGCGGAAGAGCAGCGATTATCTGCCGAAGATGATTGCTATGGCAGGCGGTTCTTATATTTTCTCCGATTTAGGAGAAGAGGAAGGAAATGCCTCTTCAACAGTTAATATGCAGATGGAAGAATTTTACAAAAATGCAAAGGAAGCGGATTATCTTCTATATAATAGTACGATTGAGGGCGAATTAAGCAGTTTGGATGATCTGCTTTCCAAACATGATCTGCTCTCCGGGATGAAAGCAGTGAAGGAAGGACATGTTTACTGTACGGAAAAGGATTTGTACCAGTCGACGATGGAACTCGGTACGATCATATCGGATATTCACAAAATGCTCGTTGGGGATTCGGATATGACCTATCTTTATCAGTTAAAATAAATGCGGAGAGGATTGTATTTATGAGAAATCACGAAAAAATAAGATATGTCGTTGTCTTTTGCTTTCTGGCAGCTTGTGTATGCACATTTTTAGCTGCGAATATCTGCATCGGCAGTGTGAAAATTTCAATTCAGGATGTACTGTCCATATTGGTTGGAAGAGGTGATGATTCGATGTATCGGGACATCGTGATGCAGATTCGGTTTCCGCGCGCACTTGCCGCACTGATTCTTGGCGGTGCACTCGCTCTGTCGGGTTATCTGCTGCAGACCTTTTTTCATAATCCGATCGCCGGACCGTTTGTACTCGGCATTTCTTCAGGAGCTAAAATGGTCGTTGCACTCGTCATGGTATTCGCACTTAGTTATGGAATAAAGATGACATCGGTAACGATGATCGCGGCGGCATTCCTTGGTTCGATTCTGGCGATGGGGTTTGTACTTTTGATGTCAAAAGCGGTAGATAAGATGTCCATGTTAATCGTGGCGGGAGTTATGATCGGCTATATCTGTTCGGCGATCACGGAATTTATCGTGACATTTGCGGATGATTCGAATATCGTAAACCTGCATAACTGGTCGCTTGGAAGTTTTTCAGGAATCACATGGAGTCACGTAAAAGTTATGACGATTGTCGTAATAATCTGCTTTCTCTGCATATTTTTCATGTCCAAACCGATGAGTGCCTATCAGCTGGGAGAAGCGTATGCCCGCAATATGGGCGTTCGTATAAAACAATTTCGGATTATGCTGGTGCTTTTTTCCAGTATACTGTCTGCCTGCGTCACTGCGTTTGCAGGGCCAATCTCGTTTGTCGGGATTGCCGTGCCGCATCTGGCAAAAAGTCTGATGCAGACAACGAAGCCGATCCTGATGATACCGGCGTGCTTTTTGGGCGGCGGTATCTTTTGTCTGTTCTGCGATCTGCTGAGCAGGATGATGTTCGCACCAACAGAGATTTCCGTCAGCACGGTTACGGCGGTATTCGGTGCACCGATCGTCATTTATATTATGATAAGACAGAAAAGCGGAGGAATGTAGGATGTGTGAGAAATATTATTTGCAGACCGAACATTTTACTGTCGGATATGACGGAACGCCAATTATTTCCGATATGGAAATCTGCGTAAAACGAGGAGAGATCCTGACGCTGATCGGACCAAACGGATCCGGGAAAACGACGGTGCTGCGGAGTCTGATCAGGCAGCTTGAGCCGATCGCGGGAATTGTATTGATGCAGAATGTACCAATGAATCAGATTGCAATGGAAGAACTTTCCAGGCAAATGGCGGTGTTACTGACCGATCGTCTTCAGGCAGAATTGATGACGGTTCAAGATGTTGTGGAAACCGGAAGATATCCTTATACGGGCAGATTCGGCATTTTGAGCGGCCGAGATCGCCAGATTGCCGAAGATGCGATGCGAATGACGAAGGTTTTGGATATGAGGGATCAGTTATTTACAAAAATCAGCGACGGACAAAGACAGCGTGTCATGCTTGCCCGGGCACTTGCCCAACAGCCCGACATTATCCTGTTGGATGAGCCGACTTCTTTTCTGGATATCCGACATAAATTGGAATTTCTTTCCATTATACAGAAACTTTCGAAGAGTCAGAAACTGACGGTGATCTTGTCGCTCCATGAAGTGGAGTTTGCCCGTATCATTTCTGATAAGGTCGTTTGTTTAAAAAATGGGAAGGTAGACCGCGTTGGCAGTCCCGAAGAGGTTTTTACAGAGCATTACCTGTCAGAATTATATGATATCAGGATAGAAGAATTGACGCCGGAGTTCCGGGAAGTTGTCGATAAAATGAACAAAAAAGGAGCCGATTACATTGGATAAGTTAAAAACACAAGAATTTATGGGATACGCATTTGTATTTATGGCCGGTGCTCTGTGGGGAACAATCGGATTGTTTATCAAACAAATGCAAATGTGTGGCGCTGATTCCATGCTGGTCAGCTTCTTAAGAGTATTTTTTGCTTTTGGGATCATGCTGGTTATAACACTTCTGAGATGCGGGTGGAAATCTTTTCTTATAAAGCGGAACGCACTGATCTCGAGTGCCTTGCTTGGAATCGTATGTCATGGAATTTATAATATTTTTTATTGTTATGCAGTGGAACATGCGGGAGTTACGATCAGTGCGGTTTTATTAAATGTGGCACCCGTATTTACCTTCGTCGTATCTGCAATCTGCTTTTCGGAAAGAGCAAATACCAAAAAAGCAATCGCTTTAATCTTGAACGTGATTGGCTGCATTCTGGCGGCAACCGGTGGAACGATTCATGTGGAGACGCTGGCAGTGACCGGATTATTGTGTGGTGTCGGAGCCGGAATCTGTTATGGAATGACAGCAATCTTCGGACGTTTTGCGGCAGAGAGTACCGATCCGTTTGTCATGAGTACATATAGTTATCTTTTTGCTTCGCTGATGCTGGTCGTGCCGGCAAGACCATGGGAAAATGCAGCATTGATGATGAATCACAGACTGCTTTTCTATGGGATGCTGCTTGCACTGATTCCGACGGCAATCGGATATGTGTTGTATTATTATGGATTGCAGCAGATCACGGAGAGCAGCAAAGTCCCGGTCATCGCTTCCGTAGAAACCGTTGTTGCGGCGGTGTTAGGAATTGCGGTTTATCATGAGATGATCGGATGTTTGAACATCGTGGGAATGGTGGTCGTGCTGTTTTCCATTTGCCTGATGAATTGGAAAGTTTGAGAAAAATGTTTGTGGCAAAAGAGAGTCTTTTGCCACTTTCTATGTATTATGATATACTTTCAGTAAGTTACGCAGGAATGAAAGCAGAGGGAAATGGAATGACAAAAGTGGATAATAGTGAGTTGGATGGAAAAGATTTAAAATGTTAAGTTTTTATTGACGATAAAACAAAGGAGGCAGAATATGCTAAAAATTTTTTATGGGGATATGCCGAATGTGATTTTCAATACATCAGTGTATTTTAAAAATGTATATCAAGATAATTGGATTACGAATCCATTGGCCGTGAAGATGATTAAGGATATAGATAAATCGACGGTAATTGATGGAGGAGTAATTGATAGCCCGGTGCTTGGCAAGATACCTCCGATCAATCTATCTGGTGGAGTGAAAACATTATTGTTGATCGATAACAAACCTGACAAGATTTTTAATGCGACAAATTGTGGGAACAACTGTGCAAAATGGCTGTTAAAAATAGCGGAAACAAAAGATGTTACAATAAATCTTCGATATCTTATGGATTTTGGGGAAGGAAATTTTGATATTTGTGTATTAAATACGAACCAAATTGTTCATTGCATGTCAGAATTAACCATGGTGGCAGTTAGATTTGTATAGGTGATTGAGATGATAGGATGTATTAATATTACAGTTCAAAATGCAAGAATAAAATACGAATTAGCCATTAAACGTAATATTACAGTTATTAGAGGCGATAGTGCAACAGGAAAGACGACGCTGATTGATATGATACGGGACTACAAAAATCTGGGAGAAGAGAGCGGCGTTGAGTTATTTTGTAAAAAGAATTGTGTCGTAATTGAAGGAAATGACTGGAAAAATCAGTTGATTCATGTAGAACAAAGTGTTGTTTTTATAGATGAAGGTAATCGCTTTGTGTCAACTGTAGATTTTGCCGGTTATATTCAAAATACGGATAACTACTACGTATTAGTAACCAGAGAAGGAATATCGACATTGCCCTACAGCGTAGAAGAAATTTATGGGATACGATCCAGAGGAAAATACGGAGGTCTCAAGCCGCTGTATCATGAAATGTATAGATTATATACAAACGAAAAGTACAGAAAACATATTACACCGACAAAGATTATTACGGAAGATTCCAACGCCGGATACCAATTTTTTTCTGAAGTTTATAAGGAGTCCGAAATTACTTGTGTTTCTGCATCAGGAAAATCAAATATATGCACAGAATTATTGAAAAATCATGATGAAGATATTCTCGTTATTGCAGATGGTGCGGCGTTTGGTTCGGAGATGGAAAAAATAGTTCGTTTAATGAGAGACAAAGGAAACATAACAGTTTATTTACCAGAATCTTTTGAATGGCTTATTTTAGTTTCCGATGTTCTGAATGATAAAGAAGTTCGGGAAATGAGTGAACACTGGGAAGATTTTATTGAAAGCAGTAAATTTTTTTCTTGGGAGAGGTTTTTTACGGATTTATTGATACAAAAATCGCAGGATAGTTATTTAAGATATAATAAGAAAAATTTAAATAAAGCCTATTTAGGAGAACCGGTGAAGAAAAAGATTTTTAGAAAGATTGTTTGGTGGAAGAATTAATAAACGCGGATAACTTGGATAAGTGAAAAATCCTAAGGTGAATTTAAGAAACGTTGGATTTCGTTCAGAATTGTTTACAGATTCTTTATGAAAGTTTACAATTTACAAATTGATTTTGGGTGTGAGAAAAAATATAATAGAACCATAGTAAACAAGACAAGATGTTTGCTAAAATAGTTTTTCATATATTTTTTATCCTCTCTTTTCAAATAACAGGGCGTGTGAAAAAACATTCGTTTTTTCACATGCCCTTGTTTGTATGGCATTTTACCAAAGACTTAAGCTAGCAATCATGTAGCAGAAAGGATTCTTCTCATGCTCCGGCACACGTCACAAAGAAGAAGACCTTTCTGCTATGCAATCACAACTTCAATATGCTTTTGCTCCAGGCTTTCTTTCATCTCATCCGTGATGTGTTCATCGGTGATCACCATCGTTACTTTATCTTTCAGATTGAGAGGAACGGTTCCGCGTTTTACAAACTTTTCGCTCTCGGTCAAAACGATAACTTTGTCAGCCTGTGCAGCCATATCTCTTACTGCCTGTGCCCGCATCTGATCCTGATTGGTGAATCCAATCTGTTCATAATAGCCGTCAACTCCGATAAAAAAGTGATCGACATAGAAATTCTCCGCACACTGGCGTACCATCGGACCGACAATCGCCTGCGAATCCGACTGGTAGATACCGCCCATTAAGACAACCTGGCATCCGGATCGGTGTCGGATATAGTCTGAGATAAATGCGCTGTTTGTGATGATGGTCAGGTTCTTTTTACATTCTGTCAATGTGTCTGCGAGGATGGCGCAGCAGCTGCCGCTTTCGATCATAATCGTATCGCCGTCATGAACAAGAGCAGCTGCCTTTTTCGCAATGATGGTTTTCTCTTCGTAATGATAGGCAAGGCGGCCGAGAATATCGTTCGTTGTGGAGAGGATCGCAAAGCCGTGTTCCCGTTTGACGATGCCTTTTTGTTCCAGATTGTCAAGATCTTTGCGAATTGTTACCTGCGATACGCCTAATTGATCCGAAAGTGCCGTGACTTCGATTTTCTCTTGCTCTGCCAGCAGCTCCAATATCTGATTCATTCGTTTTTTCACAATGATTCTCCTTTTTATGTTTGGTTCATAGCTTATAGTTGGCTTAAAAGAAGCAGTCAATCCCTTTTTCTAAAAAGATTTTTTGATAATCCTTCAAATCTTCCGGGTGAAGTGCAGGTACTTCCTGTAATTCATAATTACGGTCGAGCATCTTGTATTTATTTTCACCAAACTGATGAAATGGAAGAAGCTGTGCTTTCTTCAAACCGATATGAAGCAAAAGGTCGCTGATACCGTCGGCATCTTCAAGTTCCGCGTTGAATCCCGGAATGACAGGAATCCGAGGTAAGATGTTCAAACCCTGGTTATTCGCCCATGTCAGATTCTCTATAATCTGTTCATTGCCCATTTTGGTTCCTTTATAATGCTTTTCGGAATCAGATTGCTTGACATCGAATAAAAGAAGGTCAAACTGTGGAGCAAGCCGCTGGAAGATGGATGAACCGACGCAGCCGGTTGTTTCGATTGCCATATGAATATGATGTTTTTTTAATTCCCGAATCAATGCTTCCACAAAATCCGGCTGGCACATTCCTTCGCCCCCTGAGATGGTTACGCCTCCTCCGCTTTCTTCGTAAAAATCAATATCCTGCAGGCATATGCGGACAACTTCTTCTATATCTTTGAATTCTCCTTCATTCGAAAGTGCACGCTGCGGACAGCTTTTCATACAGGTAAGGCATCCGATGCACAATGTGTCATCAATGTGGACGCTTCCATCGTATGAGATGGCATGCTGCGGACAGGTATGTACGCAAGTCTGGCAGTGAATGCATTTCTTCTCATCATACAAGATCTGAATCCGGCTGCTCTGTGATTCCGGATTGGCACACCAGGCACATTGCAGAGGGCAGCCTTTCAAAAATACGGTTGTCCGAACACCCGGCCCGTCATGAATTGAGAACTTTTGTATATTAAATATGTTTCCTTTCATTTTTCAAACACACTCCTTTGGTAAATATTTTATCATAACGTTTCGAAAAAGTAAATTATAGTTTCGAATAAAATAAAAATTAATTTCAAACGAAAAAAATGTATTGAAAAAAGCTTGACTATTTAAAAAAATGTGTTACTATTGAAACAAGAAAACTTTCAAATGAAACACCGAAAGGAGCTGCTATGAAGAATATAGAACATTTTGGCGATCTGACCCCTAGAATGAATGATTTTCGTGAACAGGTTTTGGAGAAGAAACCATATATCAGTGCAGAGAGAGCATTGCTTGCAACGGAAAGTTATAAGGCACATTTGAATCAGCCGAGCGTGATGAAACGTGCATTGATGCTTCAGAATATTTTAGAGAAGATGACAATTTATATAGAAGATGAAACGCTGATCGTCGGCAATCAGGCGGAGTCGAATAAAGATGCACCGATTTTCCCGGAATATACGATGGAATTTGTGATGAATGAACTCGATCTGTTTGAAAAGCGGGATGGGGATGTCTTTTATATTACAGAGAAAACGAAAGAAGATCTGCGGTCCATCGCACCATTTTGGGAGAATAATAATCTTCGTGCAAAAGGCGGAGCATTGCTGCCGAAGGAAGTGTATGTCTATATGGAGACCGGTCTGTTCGGTATGGAAGGAAAGTTAAATGCCGGAGATGCTCATCTGGCGGTTGATTATGAGCAGGTGCTTAGAACCGGATTAAGAGGATTTGAAGAACGTACGAAAAAGGCAAAAGAAAGTCTGGATCTGACAATTCCGGAAAGTATCGATAAATACGCATTTTATCATGCGGTATTAATCGTTATTCAGGCTGTGAAGACATATGCGGAGCGATTTGCGGCACTTGCAAGAGAGAAAGCGGAAGCGGCATCAGAATCAAGAAAAGCAGAGCTGCTTGAGATTGCACGTATCTGTGATAAAGTTCCATATGAACCGGCAGAGACATTTCGTGAGGCAATTCAGTCCGTATGGTTTATCCAGCTGATCCTGCAGATTGAGTCAAATGGACATTCTCTTTCCTATGGAAGATTTGACCAGTATATGTATCCGTATTTTCATCATGATATTGAGAAGGGGCTGATTACGGAAGAGGAAGTCGTTGAATTGCTTGATAATCTCTGGATTAAGACGCTGACAGTCAATAAAGTAAGGAGTCAGGCACATACGTTATCAAGTGCCGGAAGTCCGATGTATCAGAATGTAACGATTGGCGGACAGACAACGGACAAAAAGGATGCCGTGAACCGTCTGAGTTTTCTTGTATTAAGATCGGTTGCACAGACAAGGCTTCCTCAGCCGAACCTGACTGTACGTTATCATGCGGGATTGAATAAAGAATTTATGAACGAAGCGATTGAAGTGATGAAGCTTGGAACCGGAATGCCTGCATTTAATAATGATGAAGTCATTATTCCGTCATTTATGGAAAAGGGTGTTGCGGAAGAAGATGCTTATAATTACTCGGCGATCGGCTGTGTGGAAACTGCGGTTCCGGGCAAATGGGGATACCGCTGTACCGGCATGAGCTACATTAACTTTCCAAGACTTCTGCTCGCAGTTATGAACAACGGTGTCGATGTAACGACCGGAAAGCGATTTGTCAAAGGATACGGATATTTTAAAGACTTCCAGACTTATGAAGAGTTGATGGATGCATGGGATAAATCATTAAAAGAGCTGACGCGTGCGAGCGTGATCGTGGAAAATGCGATTGATCTTGCATTGGAACGCGATGTGCCGGATATTTTATGTTCCGCATTAACGGAGGATTGTATCGGACGTGGTAAGACGATCAAGCAGGGAGGTGCGGTATATGATTACATATCCGGACTTCAGGTTGGAATTGCGAATATGGCAGATTCTCTTGCTGCAATCAAAAAGTTGGTTTACGAAGAAAAGAAGATCACACAGGAACAGCTTTGGAATGCAATGCAGGATGATTTTACGAGTGAAGAAAGCAAAAAGATTCAAAATATGCTGATTTACGATGCACCAAAATACGGCAATGATGACGACTATGTTGATCAGCTTGTTGTAGATGCGTATGCAACTTATATCGAGGATATTAAAAATTATCCGAACACGCGTTTTGGCAGAGGACCGATTGGCGGTATTCGCTACGCTGGTACTTCCAGTATCTCTGCGAATGTCGGTCAGGGTATGGGAACAGAGGCGACACCTGACGGCAGACATGCGAAGATGCCGTTGGCAGAAGGATGTTCTCCGGCTCATGCAATGGATCAGAACGGACCGACTGCAGTATTCAAATCTGTTTCCAAACTCGATACACATGAGATTACGGGCGGCGTGCTGCTGAATCAGAAGGTGACACCGGCGATGTTATCAACAGAAGAAAATAAGACAAAACTGATCATGATGATACGAACATTTTTCAATCGTCTGGAAGGATATCACGTACAATATAATGTCGTAGATAAAGAGACATTGTTGGATGCTCAGGTACATCCGGAAAATCATAAAGATCTGATCGTCCGTGTAGCCGGATATTCGGCATTTTTCAATGTACTTTCTAAGCAGACACAGGATGATATCATCGGCAGAACGGAACAGACGCTGTAACTGACCATAGAATAACAAAATATCGAAACATGCATTTTAGCAGAAAAATCCGGACAGAACATGGGAAATATGTTCTGTCCGGTTTGCATTATCAGGCTTCTTGTTTTATAATAAAAAAATATATGGAAACTGCAGACAGGGCAATTTGGAGGAAGGTATTATGGATATAAAAAATACAATTCATGGAACGTATCAAATACATGTTGGCAACTATGATTGGGGATGTGCAGTTGACAAAGCAGTTATCACATTGGAGCAGGCGGCTGCGGTTCCTGATCTTGCGAAACTGAAGGTAACAGAGCGTAAGATGGTAACGGACGAATCAACACCGGCGTTTGACATTTATGAACAGAGAATGGAACGAACGGTGACAGAGATCTATCCATGTGACGCATCCGGCAAAAGAACGGATCAGGTATCCGAATATTTTGCAGTGGAATTATATGTAAGTCCGGAGGAAGGAACGCCGCTCGTATGTACTTCAGAATGCCAGATTTTTATCTGGAGCGATCCGTATGAATTGCTGTTTGATTATGACGGCACATATCAGCTCGATCTTGCACCGGTTTATACGGCG
>Ga0129309_1000834_pt1 | contig 19704 bp, 24 predicted proteins | sample L1105metagenome_FD_94439 | JGI IMG/M metagenome (GOLD analysis project Ga0129309, IMG submission 94439) | Ring-tailed lemur group fecal microbial communities from Wisconsin, USA - L1105 metagenome | ecosystem: Host-associated > Mammals > Digestive system > Large intestine > Fecal | place: USA...
AGGGTCAAAGCATGAGCGTGCATTGATCTATGCTGTTTTGCATCGTTATCCCGCATTCCAGTTGTATCAGGAGCCATTGAAACAACTGCTGCAATATGAACATCCTCAAATGCAGAATTCAATCTTACGCTCCCCTGGTACACATAGTAATGATGTGAAAATCTTTTTTCAAGTCGCTTGCTCACCTGGGGCAGGGCAGTGGCCTGGTTGGGCCACTGCAGGCCCGGGGGTGGACAGGCGGATAAGGGTCTAAGCGGTTTTGAAGTTCTGCCATGCCCACTGTACCTGAAGAAATTCTCCGATAAAATGACCTGAGCAGCAGACGTCTGCCTGCTGCTCGAAAGAGACGATATGAGAAGTGGGGATGATGATTTCGTTCATTGGCACCTGGAGCAAAGCGCTCAGTGCGTAGAGATTATCTACGCTGGGAAGACTCTGCCCTCGCTGCCATTTGTAGATGGCCTGCGGCTCCTCAAATCCGAAATAGTGCTGGAGATCTCGGACTGTCAGGCCGCGATCCTTCCGGAGCTGGCAAATATTTGCTCCGGTGGCCACAGGATCGATCACGGGAAACTGAATCATGGACATATGGATCGCCTCCATTCATCAGGATGATTTCCGCCGCAGCGGAATAATTTAGAATACCCGATATATTTCGGAAGGGCAAGCGATTTTGAACATTTGTAATGAGATTGTCATATAGGAGGCGTTCGTTGAAACAAACAGACTTTTATCAGGATATTGAGCGGTTCTCACTGCTGAATGCCTACTACGCATACATGGATACAGATGCGTATTTGGCTGACCAGCTTTTTATCAAGCACCAGGTGCGGGTCCATTTTCGAGAGGAATATGTGCGGGATGGTTCTCCATACCGGGTCATTTTCTGCCATGTACGAAAGCGGGATCAGGAGCGTTTCCTTGCGGCGCTAAAAGAATTACCAGGTAAAATGATGCTGCTCGGCTATACAGACTATCTGGATGTCTGCCGTGCTATTTGGGGGAACCGAAAATCGCATAATGAAAAGGAAGTGACAGACTGTGATGCAGTTCGTACCACTGAACAAGCGTAGCAAGAAGGCGCAGCGGGAATTTTACGCCCAAAAGCGCGGCTCCTGGCATGGAGTGAACCCGATTTCCCGGACGGTACAGAGCAGGAAGGCTTATGACAGAGCAAGAGTTAAACAATCGGATAACCGAAATCCTGAAGATATCTGAAAAAGATACGCGGCTTTGTCAGACCTCGGGTAGACGTCGGACTGGCAGGCAATACCGGCGCATACAAAGGGTCAGACACGATGACCGACTTCTGTTTCTTATTCAACACAGTGGATATGCGCCAAACATAGGGTATATCATCGGAGATTATGAAGAGAAGACGACCCTGCTTCATTCTGGCCTGCACATCAAGTATATGAAATCCAGCAATCGGCAGCAGTATTTGAAACAGAGAGGAAACCGTCTGGTTCGGAAGTATTACGGTCTGTCAGGCAAAGGGAATCGGTATCGTAAGGTGTTTGACTATTGGTGGGAATTGTATTGAGAGACTGAATTTCACCTGCAGCATTTGCTGTCATGCTTATATTGAACAGGGCAGTGTATTTTCCGTCAGAGAAACTGCACTGCCCGTTTTTCATATTTTCAGCTAAATCCGAAAGAAATCCTCAAATTCTAAGGCAAAGAAATCTGCAAGCTCCTGAACAACACTTATTTTATTGATCCCCTGATTTACATATCTGCTCACGGTCCGCAGTTCCATGCCGTAGTCCAATGCAAACTCCTCCTGAGATGAATAGCGCTCTTGAATCAACCGCTTGAGAACCAGGCCGGCCTTTTGCTGGGGAGTGCAGCTACTCATCATCTTCACCCCCACGAGCATTTGAGCGCGCCCAGACACGGGCAATCATTTCGCGGTTGTTCTCTACTGAGGGAGTGTAAGGTACCCTGAGTCCTCCTATTGAGATCGAACCGGAGACTGCTTTTAACCTCTCTACATATTCTTTATCAGCTCCAAGTTCTTCCTCTGTCTTTGGCACGAAAATTACCGTCTCATCCGGCGGGTTAAAGGGATCTGGCCCGACTTCTACATCCATACCCAGTGCGGGTAATTCTACTGTTTCGGACTGCATAGGTTTTGCATCAGACCACTTAAAGCGAAATTGAAATTTTGATACCGCCATAGCAAACTCTCGCATGTCTTTTTTCATGGAGGGATAAAGATCTACAAATTTCTGGACAGTCTCTATATCATCCAAGAATTCCGCACAGCGATATGGAGCAAAGGATCCAAATGGAGACAGTCTGACCGTGTCGCCAATTTCAATAACGCCTTCCGATTGATATACTCCCCGATACTTCACAAGACGATCATAATAGAGATACTGATCTGGATCATAGCGATCCTCCAATCCGAGTACAGAGGCCAGCCTGTTGAACTCGGTTATTTCGTTTTCAGAGAGCTCATTGGTCAGTGCTGCCTGAAATAACTCGTTTTCATGATTAACCATTTCGAGATAAGAATCGCACAGTTCCTTTATCTTGCTGAAATGACATAGCTGCGCTGTTCCAATTCTTAATCCTTGCATGGTAGCACCTTTGTGGAATGTCCCTGGTACTTCTTTATCCATTTGCTGAAGCAATTCTAACAGCCTTTGATACACACTGCGGTAATTGTACTGAACTGGAAGAACATCATGTTTGTGTATCTGGTCACCCAAGATGGCTTTGAGGAGCCTGTGCTCGGCCAGGCGTGGGCCGTAGCGAACCTTCTCCAATTCCTTCTCAAATTCAGAGCGAAGTTTGAAGTAGGGGTATTTCATCATCCATGAACTGATTTCACGTCCATCGAGCTGCATTAAGGCTTCAATCTGCAGCCCGAGAGATTTCGCTGCTCTTGCCAAAGTTTTCTTTTGAAGTTTTCCGTGCTTTTCAATCGGTTTTGGTGAAAAATCATACTCGTCATCCGGTGCGGCGTATCCAACGCAATGAGCGTAATCGATATACAACCAACTAAATAAATCCCGGACAAAATCTTCAATATCGGTTGCTGTTGGCTTCATATCTATCCCCCCTTATCCTTGTACCATCATCATAACGGATCGAGGACAAGTTGTGTAGGACTATTTTTGTCGCATGCAATGTGAACAGGGAAATGAAAGGTGAGAAATGCACTATGTCAAGAATAGACCTTTCCAATGGATCCCAATCTGATTATAATAGTATATATCTAATTTAACAATCAGTCCGGGGGATCGATATGAATAAAATGCGGCTGAACCAGTTGTTCTCCAACTATATAGAAAAGTTTGAGTACATCAATAATCCAGAAAATAATGAGACGTACAAATGGGCGGCAGTTGAACAATACCGGGAGTCTTTTAACCTGGAAGCACCCGATTTATCAGGAATGCTTTATGAGGCGTGGAAGGCCAGCGAGAACCTCATCGATAGCGCCAACCAGCAGCCCTTCTATGCCTTGGTATCTTACGCAAAGGAAGAACCGGAAACCGTTCGGAAAATGTTCCGCGATCTCTTTGCTGAAGACGGTGGCAATCTTGCTGAACGGCAGGCTAAGATCATTGCATTCATCCAATCGAGCGAAGAATTAAAGGAAAAATATGCACCAGGGAGCTGGAGATATACCAACGATCAGCGCTCCGTGATGGCCTACCTATTTTTCCATGATCCTGAGCATAACTACCTCTACAAGGCCACCCAGGCTCATGAGTTTGCTGACTGTGTTGAGTTCCTCGATGATTGGGGAGCTGGCGCAAACTTCAAACTGGATGTGTATTATCGGATGTGTGACGAACTGGTGGCCGCTATGAAAGAATTCCCTGCTCTGATCCAGACCCACATGAGCCGCTATGAGGATGCAGAAGAGCAGCTCTATGAGGATCCAAGCTATCATGTCTTAGCGTTTGACATGATCTATTCCTCACAGGTCTATAACCTCTATGACGGTATTCAGTATAGCCATCCTAAGGGAGTGGAAAAGAAGCTCTATCGTGAACGGATCGAGAAGGCGGCAACACTGAAAGAAGCATATGAACAAGCGCGGGCGGACTTTGAGCACTTGGAAGAAGTCCGGGCGGTGCTCCTGTCCCACTTGCAGGCCGGTGCAAGTCTGATCCATAAGATCTACGGGGTGGGCACGATCGTTTCTACGGATGGCTCATCTGTCACTATTCAGTACCCGACGCAGCCTGAACCGAAGAAATTCATGCTTCTGCCTTCTCTTGGCGGAGGATTTTTGAAAACAGGAACGGAAGATGACTTTTTGATCCAAGCCAACGCCAAACTGCTCCAGATGGATGGAAAATTGGAAGGGCGTCTGAAAAGCGCTGAAGCCGCACTGGAGCCATATCTGCAATACCTGTAAACGACGATTTCAAAGGCAAACTGCTACTCTTGTAACCACCCCTACCGCTTAATATGATGGATATCAGCAAGGAAAGGAAGAGACGGGTGAAAATTTTATTCTGTAAGATATCTTCCATGAAGTATTACAAAGGCGTTTGTCAGTCAGATCAGGCGTTTAACGGCGGAAGTTATGTGCTCGAAAACGGATTTGGTCATGAAGAGTTTAATTTTTTTCCAATACACATGGAAACAGATCAAATGGTTTGTTTTGGATTTGTAGAACCCAAGTCCAATCGTGGAAGGACAAACACGTTGCATATTGAAAAAATTGAGGGGTGTGCACTGCTCAAGAAAGAGCCTGTGGTTGAGGATGTATTGGTGGTATGGTGCGCCACAAGGGAGCGCGGAGATACTACCGTGGTCGGCTGGTATAAGCACGCAGAGGTATGGCGGGATCTCCAGCCGTGGATCGTTACATGGGATGACGGCAGTGAAGAAGAGCGTTATTATAATGTAATGGCATCCGCCAAAGACTGCACACTGTTGCCGCAAGGCGAACGGAACCTCCACAAATGGTGGGTTCCCACCGCCCAATACACGCGGAGCTTCGGATTTGGCCAATCTATGGTCTGGTATCCGGTGCAGGATGAGGCAAAAGATTATCTCCGAAAACTTGTGGACAGTATCGAAGGATATTCAGGTGAAAACTGGCTGGAGCGGTATCCGAACCAGTTATAAACGGCATATGACCGAATATCCACTTGCCTCCAGTATCCAAACATTAAGGGTTGCGGTAAGGCATCCCCTCGATTCTCCCCATCTCCAAACAGCAAGAAGGAGTACCGGTTCAAGTGCCGGTACTCCTTCTTAATGCTTGCTTATGGGCTTCTTAATCAGGCCATCAATTTCGAATTACTTTCTGAATGGATAACGCACGAGCTCGCCCTCGTATCCAGCCTCTTCCCAGTACGGCTGCCATGCAGCAGTTACTGCGTCAATGTCATTCCACCACTTTTCATCTGTTTCGACAATACCAAGCATGACATGTAACTCATCGTCTGCTCCGTTGTCCACTGCCTCTTTAATATCGGCATTGGTTAGAGGCAGGCCAGTGGCCTCGTCGTACATAGTGATGATGCAGGGGGCCGTCGCAATGCAATCAAAACCATTTCCTTCGTTGAGAACACTCACTGCCAGCGTCTTGTTATTGAACTGGATGAAGAAGTAGTTTCCTGCTTCACCCTCATTGCCGAGGTAGTAATATCCTTTATTATCCCTTCTCCGGTGGCTCCATGTAGGTCAGCCGGCTCTGATAAAGGCCCATTCTTGCATACAGCTCTGTGAGCATCATGGCGCATTGCGCGGCCTCCAGCACCGGCACATCGTAGCCGTCCGCCCGCAGACGGGCAGTCATCTCGTCGGTGACGCCGACGATCCCCGTGCATCCCATCACCAGGACGCTCACGCCGTCCTCCTCAATGGCCTGCTTGCACTGTTCATAGAGGTTTGCCATAAGTTTTTCCCGATCCTGCAGCTCCAGAACCGGCAGATCCAGGGTCCGCACACTGACTACACGCCGCTCCAGACCTGCCCGGGCAATCGCGCCGCGGATCATGGGCACCACATTCTTGAGAACAGTGACGATCCCTAGTGTATCGCCAAGGCCAAGGCCCAGGTAAATTGCCGGCTCAAAGCCACCAAATACGGGAACCTTCAGTTTCTCCCGAACCGCCCGGACGCCGGGATCCCCAAAACAGTTGACAAACACCCCGTTTACTCCGTCCGCCTCCGCTACTGCCAGAGACACCACCTGGGGGGCAGAATAGACCTCGTCATACTCACACTCAATGGTCACGGAACCTTCCGAGATCTGCCGGTGGAGCACCTGAGTGGTGTTCATGAGGTACTTGGCCATGTCCGCCTCTACCTCCGGCGTGAGAACGGGCGCTGTCACGGGGACAAGATCCATCAGGGTCAATTTCTTTTCGCTCATATGGACATCTCCTCCAATCAGGTCAGATCACCAGCCGCCTTCACGCGGACGCGGCAGGTGTTGCCCACGCAGTAGGCGAGGGGAACGTCCTCCACCTCAATGATCTCCACCGTCTCAGGGATCGCGCCTGCGTCCACTGCCAGCTTTACTGCCTGCTCCTTCGCCTGCTCCAGCGCCTGGTCGCGGGGGATCTGGTTGTAGTCGATCAACTGCTCATAGTTTCCGGATACTTTGGAGATCGCGGAGCCGATGGCGTTGGCGCATCCGAAGTGCTCCGGATTATAGACGTGGGCAGTGCCCGCCAGATCCTTCGGCAGGACGATGGAGCCGCCGCCAACCAGGATCACGTCTACATCTTCGTTGGAGAGCTTCAGGCTATCGATACACTCTTCCACCATGTTCCGGATGACATCCATTGCACGCCGGGCAAAGTCCTCGTCAATACCTGCAGCCAGCGAGGGATTCCCAAGCTCCGCCATTCCCAGTCTCACAGCAATATCCGTGGCGGTCACAGTCTTTCCCCCGAAGACGAGCGCCTCGGAGGTGATCCGATAGCCCACGCTGTCCGGTCCCACCGTGACCTGCCCATCCGGCCCCTGGCGGACGATAGAGCCGCCGCCCAGGCCGATAGAGATGATGTCCGGCATCCGGAAGTTGGTGCGGACGCCGCCGATGGTGGCCGCAATACTGGATTCCCTCGGGAACTCGTTCTGAATGACGCCCAAATCGGTGGTAGTGCCTCCCACGTCGATCACGATGGCGTCTTTCACCTGGCTGAGGTACGACGCGCCACGGATGGAGTTGGTGGGGCCGCAGGCAATGGTGAGGATGGGGTAGCGCCGGGCGTGCTCCATTGTCATGAGTGTGCCGTCGTTCTGGGACAGGTAGACCTCCGCGTTGGATATACCCTCCTCCACCAGGGACTTGGCAAAGCCCTCCGTGAGCTGCTGGGCCACCCGGTACAGAGCTGCGTTGAGGATGGTGGCGTTCTCACGCTCGATCAGGCCCATGGAGCCGATCTCGCTTGAGATGGAGATGTGGATGTCCTCGCCCATCACCTCCCGGCACAGTTGAGCGATGGCAAGCTCATGGTCGTTGCGGATGGTGGAGAACACGCTGGCGATGGCGATGGACTGCACCTTCCCCTTCATCCGCTCCAGGAATGCCCGGGCAGCCTCCGTGTCCAGCGGGGACAGCTCTTTTCCGTCGAACTCAAAGCCGCCCCGGATCACCACATAGTCCTCCACTACGGCTTGAATGTCCTCCGGCCAGTCCACCATGGGGGGGATGCCGGTGGTGGCCGGTGCACCGATCCGGATAAGTCCCACCTTCGCCAAGTGCTTACGCTCCACGATCGCATTGGTGCACTGCGTCGTGCCAAGCATCGTTTGCCGGATCTCTTTCCGGTCTACGCCGGAAATTTCCAGTACTTCCCGGATGGCACAGAGAATCCCCTCATACACGTCATTTGTGGTGGGGTGCTTGACCTCCGCCACCACTTCCCGCTGCTGGTTGATGATGACTGCGTCCGTATTGGTGCCGCCTACGTCGATTCCCAGCTTATACATCACACAGCACCTCCTTTGACCCGCTCCTCCAGCGGGATGTAATCCGTGTCCACGCCGAAATAGCGGGGACAGACCAGTTCCAGCCCCTTGGGCGTCCGCCACATCTCGTAGCACTTCAGGCCCACCACCAGCACACGCTTGCCGTATTTCAGCGCCTCGGTGGTCACCGGGGTAAAGGTCTCCGTATCCACCAGGCAGATAAGATCCGGCACTGTGGCCCGGATCTCACCGTTGACCACTGCGGCCAGATTCTCATTCTGGAAGGAGACCTCTGCTTTCTGGCCCTTGAAGTCGCCAATGCCCTCCAGAATCACATGACCCAAGTTGAATGCGCCGTTGGTCTCACGGAGCACATCCACGATCTTGCCCCGGAACAGCCGATAGCCCTCGCTGGCCTTGAGGAAGGCGTCCTCCGGAGTCAGTTCCGGCTGATCCTTCACGCTGCGGATGGCTCGTCCCAGCATCTCGCTGCGGGTCACGATATTCTTTACACCATATGCCTTCATGGTAGCACCGGTCATGATGTAGAGGCCCACTGTCACGGAGCCGCCGCAGCTCATGGTCACCGCTCGAGCCAGTTCCTCCGTCCACTTGTTGGTGATCGTGTTGAAGATGGCGCTGTTACCTTTCTCGTCGGTGAGGGCCATGGGTGTGGCACTCACGCCGCCGATGGTGAAGGTCACCATTTGCAACTCAGGGAATGCCCGCCCCATGCCGTCACAGTCCACCATGGGAAGGCCCAGCCGGGCCGCTGCTGCGATGGGCAGCATGGAGTTGACGCCGCCCGCTTCCATGGGCATAACGGCATACACCGACTTGCCCAGGTACTGAGACACGATGTCATAGATCACCTGATATTCGTTGCCGCCGGTGCCCTTTTCGCACAGAACGGTGGGGGCGCCCATCATGGCGATCGGCATAATGATTGCATCGTCCGGCACTTCGTCCGGAGAGATCAGATCCACAGCCCCCCGTTCCTTGATAGCGCCGATTGCCATGAGCTTTCCGTAGTAGGGGTCTCCGCCCCCGCCCGCTCCCAGTAGGGAGGCGCCCAACGCAATGTCATCCACTTCCTTGAGTCCGATTTTACGCAAAATCCTTGCACTCCTCTCGTAATTCATTTCCATGGGCACAACCGGCCGGGGCGGATGCCGCCCCGGCAGATCGTAACCTTATTTCTCTTTTCCGATGGTTTTGGCCAGAATGATATAGACTACCATGGCGATCACAATGCCGTTGATGGGCCCAATGAAGAACGGGAAGTTTAATACTGCCAGGCCCGGGATCGAGGCAAAAGTTCCGCCTGTCATGCAGGCCACCAGAGCCCCAAGCAGGAAGGAGATCAGGCCAGGGGCGTAGAAGCCTTTCCGCTCCCGGAAGTGCTCCGGCTTTCCCTTTCCAATGATCCAGTAGTCGGCCACCATCGTGCCGATCAGCGCAGGCACGATGGCCGAAAGCAGAGACAGAAAGCCCTGTATGGAGTTGAGGATCCCCACAGCGGCCAGCACTGTCCCGATAATACCGGAGATCGCAGTGGTCAGCTGGCTCTTCTTCTCGTCTTGCCCCAGCAGCACCGAGAGAGACAGGCCGCCGGAGTATGCGTTGGACACATTGGTGGTCCAGGTAGCCAGGATCAGAGCAATCAGGCCCACCAGGGGAAGTCCGGAGGAGGCCAGCACTACGCTGATGTCATAGCTCCCAATGCAGATGGCGAGAATGGCCCCGATCATCAAAATGGCGAGGCCCGCAGGTACCACGCCCACGATGGAGGACTTGATCACGTCGGCGCGGCTCTTTGCGAACCGGCAGTAGTCCCCGGAGATAGCGGCGGCCACCACGAAGGAACCCACCGTGGCGCTCAGGGCGCTGACAAAGGACATGGGTGCGGTGGGCACGTACTGACTCAGTGCGGCGGCCCCGCCGTCGGCCAGGGTGTCGATCAGAGTGTAGACCAGTACGATCCCCAGCAGGGGAACGGCAATCTTATTGAGCCATTTCAGACCGGCGAAACGGAAGCAGGCAGTCAGCAGCATGATGATGCCCCACACCACTGAAGACAACCACACCGGTACTGCGATGCCGGTCATATCACCGAACATGGAGGAGAAAGACGCGCCGCACACGGCGGCCTGGATGCCGAACCAGCCGATGCAGGAGATGGCCAGAATCGTACTGATAATGTACTTGGCCCCCTTTTCACCCAAGGCACAGGACGCAGCCACCGCAGTGGGCAGACCAGTGTCGCACCCCATCATCCCCATGAAGCTCATGAATACACAAATCATCGAATAGCCCACAAGGATCGCAAGGACACATGTTCCCAGGGACAGGCCTGCGCCCAGCATCCCGCCAATCATCAGCGCAGGCACGCAGATAACTGACCCGATCCATACCATGGCGATGGACACCCAACTCTGGCGCTCCTCTGCACGGATCCGAAAACTAACTGCTTTTCCCATTTGAGTTTCCCCCTCGTATAAAAGTCTATCTCTCTTTGAAACAGGATGAAATAATTATAGGGATGTGAACAGGAGCTGTCATTATGTGAGGAGATAATGTTTTGCCCCGCCCATTGTCCCTTGAGACAATGGGCGGGGCGTAAAAATTTATTTTTGCGTCTATCCCAATTATGTCGTTTTCATGATTCTCTGGAGAGAAAGTGCATAAATTAGGTTTTTTGACTGCGGTACATCCCCAATATGGAATCCAAGGATATCGCCTGCCTTTTGAATTCGGTATTTAACGGTGTTCTTATGGACAAAGAGAGCTTTCGCCGTTTCGATGATGCTGGAGTTCTGATCCAGAAGGTACACCTCCAGAGTCCGCACGATGTCCTCACCGTCTCTGCCAGCCAGAATCGGCTCCAACAAACAGGTGTACCACCGCACGCTCTCCTTGCCTGCAGCAGCGATCTCACGGCACTCTTTCACAAACTCGATCTCAGAGAGGGTGAAGAAGGGGCGCAGGGGGAATACACGAACGGCGTCGTCCAGATAGGTTTGGTTGATCTCATAGGCGCACCTGACGTCCGAGGTCTTTTGCAGGAGAGAGCATCGGGTGATCTTCACCTGGATGTCCCGGCTCTCACAGAATTGAATCAGCGCGTCCCCCCAGTCATTCATGTCCCGCAAAGTCCGGCTCCCCACAGGGAAGATCAGAATGTCCCCCTCATACGGTTCGCACAGGCCAATGGAGGCAAAGTGGGTGGAGAGTTCCCGGATCGGTTCCACCCACTGGGAAAGATCCACCCCGTCCTGATTCTTGACGATCCACATGTCGCTGAGGGCTTCCACGTCAATATGGTACAGTCCGCCCAGCCGGCGCATTTTAATGGGCTCGTCCTGGATGATAGCACGAACCAATTCAGACAGATCTTGCTGGTCGTGCTTCCGCCCCCACACACCCATGCTCAGACGGACGCCTTCCACCACCTGTCTCCAAAGGCCCGGATCCAGTTTCCCACCATCGGAGAAAACGATCAGGTACATCCGGTTGTCCCCGATGGGGTTGACCTCCGCCCGGTAGAGCCAGGTGGGATGGTCGGTGTCCTGAATCTCCCAAAAGTTCTCTGCGTTGTTGTGCCCCTGAACGAACCGAAGCAGTTTCTCCTGGGGCATGGACTCGTTGCGGGGCCAGGGTGCTTCGCTCAGGATGAGGTATTCAGCGTCTGTAATCAGCGTGGTAGCCCGCAGGCGGTCGCTGGTAATCCGCAGGACGGTCTTGACGGTTTGTTGCTCCTTGGGAAGTTTAGAGATCTGTTCCAGCAGATTCATGGCAAACGCGGGATCGTTCAACTCGTCGAGAATGATGGCCTCCATAACCTGCTGGATCACTTCACTGTAGCGAAGGTTGGGTTCCCGCTCCGGCATACAGATCAGTACGAAATCCAGTTCGTTGGATAGTTCAATCAGCTTTGAATCTACCTGCGGCATGACAATGCCCACATAGTAGAGGATCATGCCAACCTCGCCCGCAGCCGCCATGCTCCGGATATTCGCGCACTGGGCCTCCACATCGTCTGCCACACTACAGAAACCAGTGATGACCAGTTCGCTGCCCCAGAACTCAATGCTGTCGAACAGTGTCTTCTGTGTTTCCGTAGGCGAGGCATATTCCAGTACGGAGATGCTGGTCACGATCCTGTCCAGGCTCTTATGTCCAGCTAAAACCTTAGCTCTCCGCAAGCATGGCAGTTTCATCAGTTGTGCAACCGTGAGGCTCATAATTAGATGCCCTCTCTTTCAAACCGTTCAGCAGCCGCAGCACTTCTCGCAGCTCTGAACGCATCAGCCTATTTCCCCGTGATCCTCTTCACAATACTTTGTGTTTATTTTTATGATGATTTTCATGGCCATGATTACTAATAATAATGATTGAGACACTTCAAATTCGGTTTTATTTGATAACATGATAATATGTTCGTCATGTTCTGTCAAATTCTGTCACCATTGTAGACTAGCATTATTATACCACATTACATAGACAATAGCTGTCATTATTGCATTTCCTGTGAAACGTCTGTGATTTTCTGAAGGCCGTCCAGCGCTTCGAGTGTTCCCAGTACGCTCAGGCATTTTTGCTTTATACTCGACATGTGAAGATGCTCCTTTCGCTGAAAGCAGAAGCCCATTGTACTCCCGCACACTTCAAAAGAATTTCTTCGTTAGCTCTAATTTGCAGGTCCACCATTGCTTATTCCTCCATGAATAAAATGTTTTATAAGCAATTATTCAGTTATTAAGTCTGTTTTCACCGCATCACAGATATCCCCGATATTGCACTCCAGGTACTCGCAGATCCGCAGCAGGACAGAGAGGGCCACTTCTTCGTTTTTGCGCAGTTTTGTCATTGTTCCTGTGGCAATGCTTAAATCTCTCCTCAGAGTAACAGGGGATATTTCTTTCTCAATCAGCAGTATCCATAGTTTTTTATAACTTATTTTCATAACACACACTTTCCAGAATGCTTTCAACTATCTGAGTAATATTATATTGTAGAGTAGCCAGAGAGGTCAAGACATTATAGCAATTATAAAATATGATTTCGCAAGAAATTGCGAAATCATATTTTGGATAAAGTGTTGGCAAAAGGACCAGACATTGCTGATTAGCGATTAGACGCACCTGCTGATAGAATTTGTATATATTATCCAATAAACCGGACAGGGTATAATATTGGGCCAGGTATTAACCTGGCCCAGTATTACACCCTAACTTTAAGTCCAACCGGAATATTGCCCGGTTCAAAGAGGTCAACGAGGTACCAGTCGCTCGAAAACTCAATTCTGGTGGGGACCCATTTGCCATTGACCAGAGCCTTAAAAGTCATCCCGCAGTGAAGATCGTACTCGTCACCGTCTCTGAATGACACATGGATACGGTTGGATTCTGCGTTCAAAGATAAGTAACCAGTTTTCATCCGAAAATACTCCTATAACATTATTTAGATAAGCGAGGGAGCGTCCACATGGATGGGCGCTCCCTTATGCACTGTCAGCCAACATTGATCTCTCAACTGACCTGCACGAACTGGGCCTCAATTACTTGACTGGGAGGCACAGATGCGAACTTCCCAAACGGCGCATTCTGCGAAACAGGCATCAGGGCACCTGCTGCTGCCACTTCGTAGGCCCGGAGCATGTCTTCTGCAGACAGATTGGGGGTTCTCGTTCGGGGAGGAGCAACCCTGGTCAGATCGAAAATGATAGCACCTTGCTCCGGCCAGGGCACACCATAGAAGCGGCGAGGCGTTTTTACAGTCTCCCAGCCAAGTTTGGTACGAATGATGTGCATGAGCATGCGGTTGGTCACAGTGGTCCACTTCTTCTGCCCTTTGAGATCCTCTGCGGTACGACCTGCCATGAAAGGCACGGCACACGGATCATCCTTATCACAGGCCTGAATGGCGAGAGTGGTGCCATCAGAGCTGATCAGAAGGCGGATCATCTCAGGGTAGCCCAACTCTGCGGCGCTCAGGTTATTGAACCGGATGGAAGAATGAGCAATCCGTGCTTCTGCTGCGCTGAAGGTCCGAAGAGTCGGATTCACAACGCGAAAATCGTAGATACTTGCGTTCATAAATCGATATCCTCCTTGAATTTGATTGGATGCAAAGAAGACAGTACGCCGTCACCGGTGATGTCTTCCAGAATGACTGCTTCACGATCTGGCATGGATACTCTGTTTTTTGCTTCCCTCCAGTCTTCTTTCGAGATAAGAGGATCATGCACATCTCGGATACGGTAGCGCTCCACTTGCCCCAGATTGCGGACACGCTTGTGGGCGAACAGGTCCACGCAGATACTTTTCTGCATAATCACATCGCCGCAGTATCTGTCGTTACCCAGGATGTATGTGACGGAAGATACGGTCCAATGAGACTTACCTGTCGGACTGGGAATGCCCTCTTCCGTCAGTATCTTTGCGATCTCATATGGGGTCTTCCCACCGAGATAAAAAGCAAAGATCCGGATGACAACACCGGCTTCCTCTTCATCGACGACGAGTTTGTTGTCCACGCACTGATACCCATAGGGTTTGACCAGCTTCGGGATGCCTTTTGCAAAGCGCTGCCGGATACCCCAAGCGACGCTGATGGATTTGTTGACACTCTCGTCCTGCGCGAATGCTGCGAGAACGGTTAAGAGCAATTCGCCGTTTTGGGATAGTGTGTTGATGTTCTCTGTCTCAAAGTAGATGGCAACAGGTGGTGAGAGGGAGCGGAGCGTTCGGGCGTACTTGATGCAATCGACGACATTACGAGCAAAACGGGACACCGACTTCGTAACGATCATATCGATCTTTCCGGCTTTGCAATCCTCAATCATTTGGTTGAATTCCTTGCGGTTCTTAACAGAGGTCGCCGAAATGCCCTCATCTGCATAGATCCGGACCAAGACCCAGTTAGGATGCTTTGCGATGTACTCGCTGTAGTACTGCTGCTGGATCTCGAAACTCTCTGCCTGCATTTCAGACATCGTGCTGACACGGCAATAGGGAGCCACCCGGCATTCCACATCTTCCGGCTGCTGAGGCGCCATGTCTTCACGGGCAGGCATCCGTTCAACGGTTTGCCCCTCCTGAAAGGCATCACGAATTCGTTGCTTCCGATCTTCGTTTCGGTTCTCACGAGCCAATGGCAGTTCCTCCTTCCGTAGAGTATCTGGAGTAGAAAAACGCGCTCGGCGGAGCAAGCTGAACTTTCCCGGCTGGCGTGTAGACTCCAATACCGGCGCGATTCATCTTACGCCCCACATGGATGAGACCATCTGCATCGCGTGCCAAGCGGGAGGTATTGGCGACCAGCACGCAATCGTAGCAGCCGTGCCGGCCATCCCGGATCAGCGTTTTGATGCTCTGCCGGAGCGGATCAATGCCGCTTTCAAAGACAGCAATCTCAGCGGCGATGGTCAAACCCAACGACACAGCAGCCTCACGCAGAGACTGCAGCTGACTTTTCATGGCATCCTGATTGATTTCCGTAGGTGCGCCGTCGATGCGGCAATATATGCAGCATTTCCTCATGTCATTTTCTCCTCTGTTTCATATTCTCGGACAAGCCGATAGAAGGTGGAGGCACTGATCCCCAACTGTTTATAGCACTGGACCGCTGTAATTTGGCCGGCTTTCCACTGACCATAGTAAGTATCCCAGTTTTCGACATTGCACTTGGGGCGTCCGAACTTCACACCCTTCAAATGGGCGGCAGCGATCCCCTCCGCCTGCGCTTTTGATTTGGTATCGACCTCAAGCTGTGCTCCGAATGAGAGCACAGCGAGGACGATATCCGTGATGACGTTGCCCAACAGGTCCTTATATTGCGTAGTATCCAGGATCGGGGTATCCAGGACAACGATATCCACACCAAGAGTCTTGGTGAGATATTCCCACTCTGTTCGTATTGCAGAGTAATTCCGACCAAAGCGGTCGATGCTCTTCACGACCAGTACATCGCCTTCCCGGAGAATGGTGTTCCGCAAGGCGAGGTAGTTCGTTCGCTCGAAGCTGCGGCCACTCTGCTTGTCCACATAGATGTCTCGCTCGTCGATGCCGTACTCCAGGAGATCCAGCACCTGCCGGTCCTCGTTCTGATCCGTAGTAGACACACGGGCATATCCGAATTTCTTGTTGCTCATGTCTTACCCTTTCGTCCGGAACATTCCCATCACGCCACCCAGTTCAGAAAGATCATTGGCATCCAGACCCGGAGTCGGTTCCTGGGGAGCGGGTTCTGTTTGATTGCCAAGCTGCAGTTCTCCATTTGCGGCCATTTCTTTCAGCACATCTTTGACGATGCTGACCACCCAGTCGCGGCCAAACTCATTGGCCGCTTCCGGGCAGCTCGTATAGTGCAGCAAGGCATTGACCACAATCTCAGACATACTGCGCGGCCGCTTGCGGAGGATCTCCAGCGCCCGACGGTGCCGAAAGTCCATCTCGTTGAACTGGAGCGTGACGCGAGATTTATTATTGCTTGCCATTCGCCGCCACCTCGCTCTGATACAGCACCTCATAACCAAGGGCGTTGGCGTGAATATCCTCGATGAAAATGGGGAAAGCTACTTTATTGCCCCTTTCGATCATGCCACGCAGCAGGAGCGAGCCGCCACCGGCAAACACGCATTTGCTGGTGCTGACATCGATGCCACGTTCGCGCAGGAAGTTGTAGAACTCGGCCAGAAAGTCCGCAGTCATGGAGCGGATCAGCTGTTGTACCTCACCGGGCAGAACCGTAGGCTGATTCCGGATGACCTCATCGATCTCGCACTCTTCCAGGATGCGAGCGTATTGGGAGTTACACTTGCTGGCGATGCTGTTGTAGAGGGTGATCACACCCTTTTCGAAACTCTCCACAACCTCCAGGTCGGGCCGGCCGTAGCGCAGTTTCAGGACATCAATGGTGAATCCGCCGATATCAATGATATAAGCAACGGAGTGCGCCTTCAGTGTGCTGTACTGCGTGACGGCGGCAGCAAATGCCTGAGGATAGCTCAGAACCTTGTTGATACGGACGGAGTAGTATTTGCCATTGTACTCAAAGTCAATGGCTTCCCGCCGGCGCAGGAAGTACTGCTCGAAGCGGCTGTGCAGCTGTTCGTAATGCGCGGGCGGCAGGCCCACCAGGAGCGTAACGTCGATGGGATCCAAGGTCTCAGAAACCTTCCGATACTCCAGTTCCTTCGCAATCGCAAAGAGGGTCAGAATGAAGAACCGGTCATCCTCGGTCTTATCGCGCAGGTATGAGATGCGCCGCTCCGTCAGCGAGTAGTACATCCCATTCCAGCCGATGTAGTCTGTTTTGAAGCCCTGAAGCCCGTCCGACATGACCAGGCCAGAAGTGAAAATAGCGTGCGGCGTCTTGATGGATTTATTGCCGTGATCGACAGAAATAATCATATGTGAAAGGCCTCCTTATCATTTGAAGACGAAGCGGGGAAAGTCCGCTTGATGTGTCTGATAGTATTTACGCTTAACGTCGTTCCAAAACAACAACCACATTGAGTGTTTTTGTAATGTCGATTTTTTACCAGTCCTTCAGGAGCGTGCGGAGCTTCTTCAGAGCGGCGTTGATCGAGAGCCAAACTGCATTCATGTGGCAATTTTCTTGACGCGCGATTTCACGGATGGGTACGTCATCCATGAGCATACGAATCCTGCGCTGCTGAATCGGCGTCAACTGTGCAATCGCATCATAGAGAGCTGCGACCTGCTCATCCCAGATCAGGGCATGAGGAACATTTCGAAATTACTTTTGAGCATTCTCAGGACTTCAAAAGGCTGATGGCCAGTGTCGAAGAGTATGCGGATAAGGAAAAATTGGAGGAGGCAATGTGACATGGCACGAAAGAGTCGCAAAAATATACCACAGGACCCGGCACCTGCCGTAAGCACAGTTAAATATAAATGTGCCCTTTATGCGCGAATCTCTGTTGAGAACGAGCAGAAGAGAGAGGCAGACACAATCGGAAATCAGATCGCTCTTTTGAGGGACCATGTTTCTCAGTATCCAGATCTGGTGGAATATGACCTCTATTGTGATGACGATATTTCCGGCGTCAGTTTCTCACGCCCTGAGTTTGCTCGGATGATGAACGATATCCGTTCGGGCCGCGTGAACTGTGTTATCGTCAAGGACTTGTCTCGACTGGGTCGAAACATGCTGGAAAGTGGCGAATATATCGAGCAGATTTTCCCGAGACTGAACACCAGATTTATTGCTGTTACAGACCGCTTTGATACGCTCAAAGGAGATGCAGATATCTCCATCCAGCTGAAGAACTTTGCTAATGAAGCTTATGCGCGTGACATTTCCAAGAAGATACGGGCCGTCAAATCATCTCAGCAGCTGGCTGGTCAGTGGACTTCAGGCACGCCCCCATATGGTTATATGATTGATCCGGATGATAAGTATCATCTGATTCCGGATCCCAATACGGCGCCAATTGTCCTCGCAATTTTCAGAATGGTATCGGAGGATAATTCTTTGCATTGCGTGGCAAAAACGATGAACGAGCAAGGGGTGCCAAGTCCTGGAAAGTATCTATATAACATGGGCCTCCGCAAAGCTGATAAGTTTAAGAATTCCATCTGGTACATGACGACACTCAGAAAAATCCTGAAAGATCAGGTGTATTTGGGATGGATTGTGTCAGGGAAAACCAGGAGTCAACTTTGCGTGACTGGCGAGAAAAAGGCAATTGAAGTGCCACAAGAGGAGTGGATCATCAAAAAGGGAATGCATGAGCCAATCGTCCCGAAAGCTTTATTTGACTCGGTGCAGGAAACCATGAAGCAGCGTAAGGAAGCAATGGGACAGTCCACGACATATGATTCGCAAAGCAAAAGACGGAGCATGTTTAAGGGAATTCTCCGGTGCGGTGAGTGCGGCAGAGGCATGTATTTAAGACGAAAATCCAATGGGAAACACTATTATTTTTGCAGCCTGCATGAGCATTACGGCTCAGCGACATGCACCAAGAAGGCGGTCAGGCAAGAAGATGTTGAGTCTCTTGCACTGCGTTTGATCCAAAATCAAATCGCACTATTTACAGACGCCCAGAAACTGATTGCGGACTTGAATGCGACAAAGTCTTCGCAGACAAGATATCAGATTTACTCTTCCCAGATTGATGATGCGAAAAGAAAGATTGAGAAGTTCACCCAGTTGAAAGCGTCATTGTATGGCGATATGGCAGATGGCTTATTGAGCCAGGAGGAGTATAGCGACCTCAGCGATGAATACTCCCAGCGAGCGGATGAACTGCGTATCTTTATTGCTGAACTTGAGAAGGAACGGCAGAAGTTTGATGCTGATTATGGGAAGAAGACACAGTGGGCTGAGCTGATTGAAAAGTATGGAAATCAGACTGAGTTGAATGAGGAGATGGTTGCGGCTTTCCTGGAAAACCTTACCCTCTATAACGATGGCCATGTGGAAGTGACATTTAAGCATCGTATGGAGTTCGACCAGATTCTCTATATCGCTGCAACAAAAGCGAAGGAGGCAGAACGAGTTGCAGGCTAAAACATTGGCGTTCTATATTCGAATATCCAGTGAGGATCGAGACTTGAAAACCAATGCAGTCAAAAATGAGAGCAACAGTGTCGCTAACCAAAGGCGGCTGCTGCAGGACTATTATAATTCTCACGAGGATTTGCATGAATACAAAGTCATAGAGTTTTGCGATGATGGTATTTCCGGTACACATTTTGATCGGCCCAAGTTTGATGAACTTATTGAACTGGCTCGCAGCCAGGAAATCCAATGTATCATCGTCAAAGA
>Ga0129309_1000835_pt1 | contig 19673 bp, 18 predicted proteins | sample L1105metagenome_FD_94439 | JGI IMG/M metagenome (GOLD analysis project Ga0129309, IMG submission 94439) | Ring-tailed lemur group fecal microbial communities from Wisconsin, USA - L1105 metagenome | ecosystem: Host-associated > Mammals > Digestive system > Large intestine > Fecal | place: USA...
GAGCGGCTGGAGCATGTGGCCTCCTCCGACTTCGGCCGGGTGAGCTACACCGAGGCCGTAGAGATTCTGAAGAAGGTCAACGACCGCTTCGACTACAAGGTGGAGTGGGGCTGCGATTTGCAGACCGAGCACGAGCGCTATCTCACTGAGCAGGTCTACAAGAAGCCTGTCTTCGTCACCGACTACCCCAAGGAGATCAAGGCCTTCTACATGCGCCAGAACGACGACGGCAAGACCGTGGCCGCCGCCGACTGCCTGGTCCCCGGCATCGGCGAGATCATCGGCGGCTCTCAGCGTGAGGAGCGCATTGACATTCTGGAGGCCCGCATCAAGGAACTGGGCATGGACCCCAAGGACTACTGGTGGTACTGCGACCTGCGGCGCTACGGCTCCTGCCGCCACGCCGGCTACGGCCTGGGCTTCGAGCGCATGGTCATGTACCTCACCGGCATCAACAACATCCGCGACGTAGAGCTGCACCCCAGAACCGTGGGCAACGCTGAGTTCTAATTTGAACATTTCATAAAAAAACAGGTGTGCCGTTGGCACACCTGTTTTTTATATTCATGGCACGTAGAAAGCATAGAACACATCACACAGGGTATCCGTGGGCAGACACCAGCTTCCCTGCACCTCATAGACCATGCCTCTTCCATCTTCCGGAATCCGAAGGTCTCCGGCGCTGGTCCGCTCCACCTCTCTGGCCACGGCCTGCTCCGCCTGTCCCATATCCCGGGCGGAATAGGCCCGCACCGTGATCTCATCTGGATGCACACCGAACCGAAACTCCAGCAGGTCCCCCGGCTGCGCTTTAAGGACCGGCAGCTCCTCCAGCACATCCAAAGGATGAGGACTGTCGGAACAGACCGCCTCCACTTCGCCCGGCCCGGGCAGCACAACCCAGTTGTAAGTCCCCCGCCAGGCAGTGACCGCCTCCTGGCCAACCAGAGACACTGTAAGCTCCGGGGGCTGGGTCAGACTTGGATGAGTCAGGGCATTCCCCTCCCCCACCACCAGGAATCCTCTGTGTGCATTGCCGGAGCCTGAGGGGAAAACGCTCCACTCCTCGCTGACCTCGTAAACTCCCCTGAAGTTATCCGGCAGCTGGATCGAAAACTCCTTTCGTCCCCAGGGCCTTCCGTCAAGCAGCGTCTCCGACCAGTCCCACTCCGGGCTGTCATAGTTCAGCTGCACAGACAATCTGGCTGGAGCAACCGGATAGGAGAGGTTCAGGATATCTCCCGGCTTTGCGTAAAACACCGGCAATTCGTCCCGGATATAGGGTGCCGTAGGTGCGTCACCGTCGGCGTTAAAGCCCCGTAATCCTGCCCATTGGGCGCTCCAGAACCCCACCTGGGCCTTCTGTTCACCGCACTTTACCGTGAGCACAGGCGGACCGTTCCGCGCCTCCCAGGGTGCTGCATACCAAAGAGCGGCAGCCGCAGTCAGCGCCATCAGGCAAAGGACCCATTTCCGCTTTTTCATCCGGCAGTCCTCCTTTTTTCATCTATCTAATCATTCAGACGAAAATGAACGGAAACGGTTGCGCCGGTACACAAAATTTTTATTTTACCTGATTCTTCAGTGGCTCCCCCACCAGATACCGGCGCAGGTTGTCCTGGGCCATCTGGATACAGGTCCGCCGGGTGACCTCCAGCCGCATACCGCCTGCCACGTGGGGGGTGAGAAGCAGGTTGGGAATGTCCCACAGGGGGCTGTCCTCAGGCAGAGGCTCCGGAACAGTGACATCCAGCGCGGCCCCCCACAGCTTCCCTGCCTGCATGGCTCTTACCAGGGCGTCCTGGTCCAGCACCGAACCCCGGCCGGAGCTGATGAGGACAGCGTCGTCCTTCATCAGGGCAATGCGCGCTTCACTCATCATGCCCACCGTTTGGGGAGAGTGGGGCATGACCAGAGCCACCACGTCGGCCTTTGGCAGCAGCTCGTCCAGCTTGTCCACGGAATACACCTCGTCAAAGCCGGCCACCGGGCCGTTCACCGTCCGCTTCAGGCCGATGGTATGGGCCCCCAACCCCTGGCACATCCCAGCGTAGGTAGAGCCAATGTTGCCTGCCCCCACCACCAGGACGGTGGCCTCCAGCAGAGTCTTCATAACCCCGTCATCCTGCCAGCGGTGGGCCTTCTGGCTGTCCCGGTAAGTGGGCAGACGGCGGAATACCGCCAGGGTGCTGGCCAGCATGTGCTCGGCCACACTGCGTCGGTTGGAGCCGCTGGAGGAGGTCAGCACCGCCCCCTCCGGCAGGGCGCCCTCATACTCCTCGGTCCCCGCCCACATGCACTGGAACCATTTCAGGCTGACTGCTTTTTGCAGGTCCTCCACCCTCGGCCAGCCCAGGATCACCGTGGCCGCCGCAAGCTGCTCCGGGGTGATGGTCCGCCGTCCGGCGTATACATGGACCGCCTTCGGGGCGATGGCCTCAAATTCTTTCTTTTCCTCCTCGTTCACCGGGAGCAGGTTCAAAATGTACTCAGACACAGGAATTCCTCCTTTAATTATTCAAACAACGGGAGCCGCACTTTTAAGCTCAATTAAAATTTATTTTAGCATCTTCTTCCCCTGCTGACAAGGACGTGTTTTCGCCTTTACTCCCCCAAAAACATATGATAAAATGGGACTCTGAACCAACGCTGAGAGGAGGGACCCCCATGACTGTGACTCCGGACACCCCGCTGACCGAATTTCCCGGCGTGGGGGAGGTGCGCTCCAAAAAACTGGACAAGCTGGGTTTGTCCAGCGCAGCCGACCTGCTGACCTACTACCCCCGGGACTACGAGGACCGGCGGCAGATGTACGCCATCCGTGAGGCCCCTCTGGGCCAGCGGATCTGTATTTCGGCCATGGCGGCGGAACATCCCCGTCTGGCCCGGATTCGGAAGGGATTGGATCTGGTCCAGCTGAAAGTGGTGGACCACACCGGCGCCCTTCATCTCACCTTTTTCAACCAGAGCTATGTGCAGCTGGCCCTCCGGGCCGGGGAGGAGTACATCTTCTTCGGCGTGGTGGAGGAGCAGGGCCGCCGCCGCACCATGGTCAACCCCATCTTTGAGAAGGTAGGCAAGCAGACCTTCACCGGCTGCATCATGCCCATCTACCGGCTGACGGCGGGCATTACCAATCACCTGATGGCCTCCCTGACCCGACAGGCCCTGGACTGCGCCCAGACCGTCCCCGAAACTCTGCCCCAGTCCGTCCGCCAGGAGCACAGCCTTGCGGCGGTGGAGTTCGCTGTCCGGAACATCCACTTCCCGGAAAACGAGGCGGCTCTGGACCTGGCCCGGCGGCGGCTCACCTTCGAGGAACTGTTTTACCTGGCCATCGGCCTGAATTTTCTCAAACAGCGGCGGGACGACTCCGGCCCTGGCCGGGCTATCCCCGCCCGGCCCTGGGAAGAGTTTCAGTCCCTGCTGCCCTTTACCCCCACAGACGCCCAGCGGCGGGTCATGGAGGAGGCGGCCCAAGACATGGCCTCGGGCCGGCCCATGAACCGTCTGGTCCAGGGAGACGTGGGCTCTGGCAAGACCGCCGTGGCCGCCTACGCCGCCTGGCTGACGGCAAAAGCGGGCCATCAGGCTGCCCTTATGGCCCCCACCGAGGTACTGGCCGAACAGCACGCCCGCTCCCTCACCCAATTGCTCTCTCCCGCCGGGGTCCGGGTGGACCTGCTCACCGGTTCCTTGACGGCGGCGGAGAAGCGCAAGACCCGAAAGGCCCTGACCGAGGGGGATATCGACTTTGTAGTGGGCACCCACGCCCTCATCTCTGACGGGGTGGAGTTCCACGACCTGGCCCTCATGGTGGCCGATGAGCAGCACCGGTTCGGCGTGGCCCAGCGGGCGGCATTGGCCGCCAAGGGAGACACCGCCCCCCACGTGATGGTCATGTCGGCCACCCCCATTCCCCGTACCCTGGCCCTCATCCTGTACGGCGACCTGGACGTGTCCGTTATCGACCAGCTTCCCCCCGGCCGCACCCCCATCGAGACCTATGTGGTCCGGGAGGACAAGCGGCAGCGGATGTACAACTTCGTCCGCAAACAGGTGGCTGAGGGCAGACAGGTGTACATCGTCTGCCCCGCCGTGGAGGACAACCCCGACGCCCGGGAGGTAGGACCAGACGGCCCCGTTCTGGACCTGAAAGCCGTCAAAACCTACGCTGAAACGCTGCAAAAAGAGGTCTTTCCCGACTTGACCGTGGATGTGCTCCACGGCAAGATGAAACCCAAAGAGAAGGACATGGTGATGTCCGCCTTCTCCTCCGGCCAGACCCAGGTGCTGGTGGCCACCACCGTCATCGAGGTGGGGGTGGACGTGCCCAACGCCTCCCTCATGGTCATCGAGAACGCCGACCGCTTCGGCCTCAGCCAGCTCCACCAGCTCCGTGGCCGGGTGGGCAGAGGAAAACACCAGTCCTACTGCGTCCTGGTCACCAACACCCGGAACCCGGACACCATGGCCCGGCTGCGTACCCTGGCCTCCACCACCGACGGCTTCAAGATCGCCGAGGAGGACCTGAAGCTCCGGGGCCCCGGCGACTTTTTCGGCAGCCGCCAGCACGGCCTGCCTCAGATGAAGATCGCCGACCTGGCCGGGGACATGCGCCTACTCAGCGAGGCCCAGGAGGCCGCCAACCGCCTGCTGGCTCTCGATCCCCAACTGATTCAGCCGGAAAACCGCCCGGTGCTGGACCGGGTGCGGCAGCTCTTCGCCGATACTCCCGACATTTTCAATTAAATTGTCCCGCCAATTCGCCGTAAAAACGGCTTGGAATAGAAAGATAGGAGAATCTACTATGGATCGCATGGAACATGTTCGGGCCCTTCGGGCCGACACCGCTGTACACTACAACTGCTGCCAGTCTATCCTGGTCCCCTTTGCCAAAGAGATGGGCATGACGGAGGAACAGGCCTTCGCCCTGGGGGCCCATTTCGGCTCCGGCATGCGCCACGGTGCCACCTGCGGTACCCTCACCGGGGCTCTGATGGTGCTGGGGGCCCTGGGCTACGACGCGCCCCAGTCCGCCCAGCTCCTCCGGGAATTCAAGGAGCGGCACGGTGCCACCGACTGCGCCGCCCTGCTCAAGGATTCCCACGACCGGGGCGAGGCCAAGAAGGACCACTGTGACGGCCTGGTCTACGAAATCGCCGCCGTCCTGGACCAGCTGGCGGCCCAGCGGTAAACATCCACGGAATGAGCCTTCGCGCTACCCATGAAAAAACCGTAAATGGGCGCCCGGCCGGGCGCCCATTTACGGTTTGATCTGGAAGGATGGATGAAAAAGGAATAGACACGAACAACGGGTTTCTCTCCGATATCCGGCAAGAGCGGCAGCCGAATTATCGTTAAATTTTTAACCCTTGTCCTGTTAAAACTTTAACATCCCAGGGAATAAAACACCATTCCCAAATTGATTATATTCGATATTGCTAAAATACTATACTATTTCCGTTGCAGCCGCCCGCGTCTGGGCGTATAATCGACCTGCTGCGACAAGAGACAGGAGGTCCCCCCCATGAAGGAATTGGAACAGCTGCCCATCCCCCTGCTGGTGTGGTACCGCGAAAATGCCCGGGTGCTGCCCTGGCGCAGCCACCCCACACCCTATCGGGTCTGGATCTCGGAGATCATGCTCCAACAGACCCGCGTGGCGGCGGTGTTGGACTACTACCGCCGGTTTTTGGAGGCGGCATCCACCCCCGCCGAGCTGGCCGCTCTGCCCGAGGACCAGCTGATGAAGCTTTGGCAGGGCCTGGGCTATTACAGCCGGGCCCGCAATCTGCAAAAAGCCGCCCGCCAGATCATGGAGGACTTTTGTGGAGTATTCCCAAATACTTATGAGGATATCCGCTCTCTGGCCGGTGTGGGGGACTACACCGCCGGGGCCATCTCCTCCATCGCCTTCGGCCTGCCCACTCCCGCGGTGGACGGAAACGTCCTCCGGGTGACGGCCCGGATCTGCGGGGACGATGGAGACGTCACCACCCCAGCCATGAAGAAAAAGGTCACCCAGGCCCTGGCCCAGGTCATTCCCCTGGACGCCCCCGGAGACTTCAACCAGGCTATGATGGAGCTGGGGGCCACGATCTGTCTGCCCAACGGCGCGCCCCTGTGTGAAAAATGCCCGGCATCGGGGTTCTGCCGGGCCTATCAGGAGGGCCGGACTGGGGAGCTGCCGGTGAAGGCCCCCAAGAAGCCCCGCCGGGTGGAGGAGCGGACGGTCTACCTGCTGTTTTACGAGGACCAGGTGGCCCTGCGGAGGCGTCCGAAGAAGGGCCTGTTGGCCGGGCTGTGGGAGTACCCCAACGAACCGGCCGGGGAGACCCACTGGCTCGCTCAGTGGGGGTTGGTTCCCACATCCATAGACCGTGCCGGCGCCGGCAAGCATATTTTCAGCCACATCGAGTGGCATATGACCGCCCTGGCCGTGGAGCTGGACTCTCCCAACCTGCCCGAGGGCTGGGTCTGGGCCAACCGGACCGAGCTCCGGGACATCTACGCCGTCCCAAACGCTTTCCAGAGCTTTGCGGACCGCGTGGCCGATCGGCTGGGACGGTTTTAACAAATTTTTAAAGGAGGTCCTTTCCATGATCTGCCGTCTCTGCCCCCGGAACTGCGGGGCAGTCCGCACCGAAACGAGCGGCGCGGGGTACTGCCGGATGCCTGAGGCCCCGGTGCTGGCCCGGGCGGCCCTCCACATGTGGGAGGAGCCCCCCATCTCGGGAGAGAATGGCTCGGGCACCGTGTTTTTCTCCGGCTGCTCCCTGGGTTGCGTCTTCTGTCAGAATGAAAAGATCAGCCACCAAGACTTCGGCAAGCCCGTCACCCTGGAGCGCCTGGGGGAGATCTGTGACGGCCTCATCGCCCAGGGGGCCCACAACATCAATTTCGTCAACCCCACCCACTACGCCCACGTGGTCCAGGCGCTGCTGAAAAATCATCCACTTTCCGTCCCGGTGGTGTGGAACACCGGGGGCTATGACCGGGTGGAGACCCTGAAAAGTCTGGACGGGCTGGTGGACATCTACCTCCCCGACCTGAAATACCTAGACGGGGGCACCGCCAAGCGGTATTCCGCCGCCGCGGACTACCCCGAGGCCGCCCAGGCCGCCATTCGGGAGATGGTCCGCCAGACCGGGCCGGTCCAGTTCGGGGAGGACGGCCTGCTGAAACGGGGCGTCATCATCCGCCACCTGATCCTCCCCGGACAGGTGGCCCAGGCCAAGGCGGTGATGGACTGGGTGGCCGGGGAGTTTGAGCCCGGCACAGTGCTGTTCTCTCTCATGAGCCAGTACACCCCCTGGGGCGACCTGTCCGCCTGTCCGGAGCTGGACCGCCGCCTGCGCAGGGGCGAGATGGCCTCCGCCATCGCCTACATGGAGAACCTGGCCCTCCCCGGCTTCTGTCAGGAGCGCACCTCCGCCCGTGAAGAATACACGCCCTCCTTTGATCTGACGGGGATCTAGTTGTGGATTCTTTTCTTGAACGAAAAGAATCAAAAGAACTTTCACAGCATCTCTCAGGTCAGCCAATCCATTTGAGCCATAAGAAAAGCGAAGCTTTTCGCCAAACTTCTTTTTGATACTTTTTCTTTGAAAGAAAAAGTATCAAAAACAACCAAAAGCCCGTCCCGCGCAGATGCGCAGGCCGGGCTTTTTTCCACATTTTGCCCCTTATTTGTGGTAAGAGGACCCCTCGTTGATCTTAAAGGCTCGGTAGATCTGCTCCAGCACCATGACCCGGGCCAGGTGGTGGGGAAAGGTCATGGGGGACATGGAAAGCCGCACCCATGCCTCCTTTTTCAGGCTCTCAGCCATGCCGAAGGACCCGCCGATAAGGAAGACCAGGTGGCGGGCGGAGTTCTGCTCAAAGGTGCGGAACAGGTCGGCCAGCTCCTCGCTGGACCGGGTCTTCCCCTCCACGCACATGGCAATGACGCTGGAGTTCTGAGGGATCTTTCCTCGGATGGCGGCCGCCTCCTTCTCCAGGGCCCCGTCGATCTGGGCCTGGGAGGGGTTCTGGGGCAGCTTCTCCTCGGGCAGCTCCACCAGCGTCAGCTTGCAGTAGGCGGACAGCCGCTTCAAATACTCGTCGCAGGCTCCCAGGTAGAACTTCTCTTTCAGCTTGCCCACGCAGATCAGATGGACGCTCAGCATAGGGCCGCCCCCCTCAGCTCAAATTCCCGGGTGTCCCGGTCGCGCTCCAGGCGGTACACCGGCCCCAGCTCCCCCCGGGGTGCCACGGATAGGGCCACATCCCGCTCCGGATCGCAGCCCATGGCCCGAAGCCGCTGGACGGCCACCGCCCGGGCGTGGGCCGGGGTGTTGTTCTCGGCGGACAGGTGGGCCAGCACCACGGTCCTGGCGCCCCCTTCCACACCGATAGCGGCCAGCTCAGCCCCCGCCTCGTTGGACAGGTGGCCCCGGTCCCCCAGCACCCGCTGTTTCAGATAATAGGGGTAGGGCCCGGACCGGACCCAGTCCTCGTCGTGATTGGCCTCGCAGACCAGCAGGTCGCAGTGGGAGGCCGCCCGCTCCACTTCTGGTGTTATGTAACCCAAGTCGGTGGCCAGCACCAGCCTGCACCCGTCCCCGGTGATGGAATAGCCCACGCTGCCTGCGGCGTCGTGGGGAGTGGGGAAGGACTCCACCCACAGCTCCCCCAGTTGAACTCCGGTACCCGGTTCCTGGGCGCGCAACAGTTCGTCCACAAAGGGCACTTTATAGGCGATCTGGCGGCAGGTAGGGCCGGAGGACACAATGGGAACCCGGACCTTCTTGGTCAGCACCGTGAGACCGTTGATGTGGTCGTGGTGCTCGTGGGTCACCAGGATGGCGGTGAGTCGGCTCGGGTCCACTCCCAGGGCTTTCAGGCCGGTGGTGATGCGTCGGGCAGAGATGCCCGCATCCAGCAGAATATGGGCGGAGCCGCAGGACACCAGGGCGGCGTTGCCGCTGGACCCGCTGGCCAGTGTGGTAAAGGTCAGCAAACGAATCGCTCCTAATCGTAATCGCTCAAAAAGGCCTGAGCAAGACAGACTGCCGCTCAGGCCCTTTTATTTCACAATATTTCCAGCATCCTTCTCAAACAAGAGGCTCTGCTTTTTCCAATTCAGCCTACCTGTGTCTGGCTCTCCTCATCGGGGACCGTAATCATCTGAATATCGGCGCCCACGGCGCACAGCTTCTCCACCAGGGTCTCATAGCCTCGCTCGATATAGTGGATGGAGTCGATCTCAGTGATCCCCTGAGCGGCCAAGCCGGCAACGACCATGGCCGCGCCCGCCCGCAGGTCACAGGCGTGGACGGGGGCTCCCGTGAGCTTGTCCACACCCTCAATGACGGCTACCCGGCCGTCCACCTGGATGCGGGCCCCCATGCGGCGGAACTCGTCCACATAGCGGTAGCGGTTCTCCCAGACGCCCTCGGTGAGGACGCTGGTCCCCCGGGCCAGGCACAGGACTGCGGCAATCTGGGGCTGCATATCGGTGGGGAAGCCGGGATAAGGCATGGTCTTCACGTTGACCCGGGTGAGGGGACCATTCCGGCGGACCATGACGGCGTCGTCCAGCTCCTCCACATCCACACCCATCTCCACCAGTTTGGCGGTGATGCAGTCCAGGTGCTTGGGGATCACGTTCTTGATGAGGACCTCGCCGCCGGCGGCGGCCACGGCGGCCATATAGGTGCCCGCCTCAATCTGGTCGGGGATGATGGAGTAAGTGCCGCCGCGCAGCCGCTCCACGCCCCGGATCTTGATAACGTCGGTGCCGGCGCCCATGATGTTGGCGCCCATGGAGTTGAGGAAGTTGGCCAGGTCCACGATGTGGGGCTCCTTGGCGGCGTTCTCAATGACGGTCATGCCGTCGGCCAGGGCAGCGGCCAGCATAATGTTCATGGTGGCGCCCACTGAGACCATGTCCAGATAGATTTGGCCCCCGTTCAGCCGCCCGCCTGCGGGCATCTGGGCGCAGATCAGGCCGTTGCGCACCTCCACCTCGGCGCCCATGGCCACAAAGCCCTTGATGTGCTGGTCGATGGGCCGTCCGCCCAGATCACAGCCGCCGGGCAGGGGCACCTCGGCCCAGCCGAAGCGGCCCAACAGAGCGCCCACCAGGTAGTAGCTGGCGCGAATTTTTCGGGCCAGCTCATAGGGGACCTGACGGTTCCGGATATGGGAGCAGTCAATGTCCATAGTGTTCCGGTTGACCGTCTTAATGTCGGCCCCCAAATCCCGCAGGATTTGAAGGATCAGGCTGACGTCGCTGATCTGGGGAATATTTTCAATGCGGCAGACCCCGTCTACCATTAGGGCGGCGGGGATGATGGCCACAGCGGCATTCTTGGCGCCGCTGATCTCTATGGTTCCACGCAGAGGATTTCCTCCGCGGATCTGATACTTGGTCAAATCATGCACCTTCTTCGATCCACAAAATATGGCGTATATGAAACTATGGCAAAAAGCCATATGTAAGTCAAGAAAACCCCCGGTTTCTACCCGCAGGGCGCTATAATGCAGATACATTATAGCACTATTGTTTCCCCGTGGCAATGAAATTTACCTCCGGCGAAACAAATCGTCAATTTTAATGGAAGGAGGAGGCAAAAAATGCCTCCTCCTGTCCATTTATGTGGTTTTTTTCGTTCTATTTTGTCGAAGGGACCGCCGGGGTCTCAGGACTCCCGGCGATGACCAAACTGCTCCCTTGCCCGGGGCAGCAGATCGGCCAGATTGGATTGCTCCTGGCGCTCCATCAGGTCGCCGATGAGCTGGTTGGAGACGAGGAAACCCCTGGGGGTCAGCCGCCACCGGTCCTCCTCCGTCTTTTCCGCCCAGCCCTGGGCCCGGAACTCCTCCAGACGCTTCTCCAGGGGGGCGAAGTCCATGAAGTAGGCCCGACGGTACTCCCACTCCTCGATGCCCCGGGCGGTGCGCAGGCGGAGCATCAGGTACTCGCCCCCCCGCTCCCGCTGGGGGATGAGCTCCTCGCTGTCGATGATGTTGCCGCCCTTCAGGACTCCGTCGATGTACCCCTCCAGATCCCGGGTGAAGGAGTAACGCCGCCCGCCGAAGTCGGAGTGGGCCCCGGGGCCGAAGCCGATGTAGGGCTTGGTCAGCCAGTAGCGCAGGTTGTGGCGGGATTCGTACCCCGGCTTGGCAAAGTTGGAAATTTCGTACTGAGGGTAGCCTGCCCGTTCCAGCCGCCCCACTGTCCACAGGTACAGGTCGGCCTGCATATCGTCGTCGGGCAACACCTCCCCCGCCGCCACCCGTTGAGCCAGGGGCGTGCCCTCCTCCACCTTCAGCCCGTAGCAGGATAGGTGCTGGGGGATGAGGGACAGGGCGTGCTCCACCGTGGCCCGCCAGCTCTCCTCGGTCTGGCCGGGGAGGCCGTAGATGAGGTCCAGGGAAAGGTTTTTGAACTTGGCCTTCTTGGCGGCGGCCACCGCCTCATCCACCTGCTTGACGGTGTGAGGCCGGTGGATGGCTTCCAGCTCTTCCGGGCAGGCCGACTGCATCCCCATGGACAGACGGTTGAAGCCCGCCTTCCGCAAACGGCGCAGCATTTTCAGGTCCACGCTGTCCGGGTTGGCCTCGGTGGTGATCTCGGCGTTTTTATCCACGTCGAACTGCTTCTGGATGGCCCCCAGCAGCTCCCGCAGCCGCTTCTCCCCGTAAAAGCTGGGGGTGCCGCCGCCGAAGTAGATGGTGTCCACCGGGATTCCCTTTGCCAGAGGGGCCGTCTCGGCGATGTGGGCCAGCAGGGCCTTCTGATAGTCGTCCATCCGGTCCTGCCTGCCCGCCAGGGAGTAGAAGTCACAGTAGTCGCACTTGCTGCGGCAGAAGGGGATGTGGATATAGATGCCCAGGCCGTCCCGCTGAGGGACCTTGGGCAGAGTTTCTTTTTTATGTCCAAACATGGAGTTACCCTCCTTATTTTCTGAGGGATATTATATCGAAGTTTCCCCAAAATGCAAAGAGATTGTGCGGGTAAATTTCTCTTCTGATTTTTGTAAAGCTGCCTTGACATTTGATGTAAAGCAAACTATACTTTAGTTGTTAAGTAAGCTTTACATCAAAGGAGGCGATATGGTGACCACTCGAATTGCCGAACTGCGCAAGGCCAGGCGCATCTCCCAGGCGGAGCTGGCCGACGCGGTGGAGGTCACCCGGCAGACCATCATCTCTCTGGAAAACGGCCGGTACAACGCATCGCTACTGCTGGCCCATAAGATCGCCCGGTATTTTGGATTGACCATCGAGGACGTATTTCTCTTTGAGGAGGAGTCGAAATGAAATCAAATTTCAAAAAATTCCTGTCTGTATTCGGTCTGATCGCCGCCGCCCTTCTGTTTGGCGCCGGCCTCTATGCGCTATTCTGTATCCCCGAGCGTCAAAGCTTATCCCTTGTGCTGATCGCTCTGGCGTGCCTCTCCTTGAACCTGGGCGATGATATCCTGACCAACTGGCTAAAGCGCGGCGTTACCCCGGCGAAGTGGAGAGAAATCGAGATCAGCGTGGCCGACGAGCGTAACCAGCTGATCGAAGAGAAGGCCGCCAGCTCCAGCTGGAACTGCTTTTTCTGGGTCTTGCTTCTCTCGATGCTTCTGGAAGAATTCACCCGCTTTGACTGTAGTCCCTTTTTACTGTTCCTTCTGTCCATTATGATCAAAGACATCAACGTCCGGCGCTGGAAGAAAAAATTGTAAGCCGACCCGAATCAAACCGATATTTTGTATGGAGGCGTCTTTCCTATGAAAAAATACATGCAAAAAGTTGTGCCCGTTCTGGGCCTGATCGCCGCGGCGGTCCTGGCCTGCGCGGGACTCTGGCTGGACGAGCGCATCCCCGCCGGGCTGTCCGGCCTCCTGTTCGGAGGGGCCGGGGCCCTGACCGGCGTCTGTGTTACCGCTATCGTGATGGATTGCATTCAATGCCGCTGGACCCCGGAACAACGCAAAGAGGCCCAGCGGGGCGAGACCGACGAGCGCAACGTGGCCATCCGCAAGGAGGCCGCTCAAGCCAGCTGGTACTGGACCCTGTACCTGCTGTGGGGGCTGTTCATCCTGTGCCTATTTCTCCACCAGCCTCTCTATATCGCCCTGTCCGCCGCCGTCATCGTATTACATTGCGTATTTTATCTGGTAAATATCAGCCGTTGGGCCAAAAAAATGTGAAGGAGGCGCTGCTATGAGGAAGTTTAGTCAAAAGCCAAAGCTCTGGGAGTGGCTGTTCTATGTCTTTACCCTGCTTCTGAGCATCATCCTGGCCAATGAGCGATTTCAGGCTCAGAATATCTCCCGCTACCTGCTGTACCTCAGCCTGCTGGGCTTTGCCCTGTCCTTTGTGCAGCAATGCCTCTACTGGCGACTCAGCCCGGAGAAAAAGCGGGAAATGGACCGCATGGACACGGACGAGCGCAACACCGTCATCCGGGGACGCGCGGCCCACTTCACCTGGATGGTCATGAACGTCTGCCTGGTCCTGATCTGCTTTCTCTCGATCTGGCGGAAGAATCTGACGGTGTCGGTCGTTACGTACCTCCTGTTTCTCATCAATCAGCTTTCCTTCGTCTGGTCCGCCCGATGGTTGGACAAAAAGCTGTGAGCCGCCGTCTGGACCTGCCCATCGGCCCTGAGCTGGCAGGAATTAAGGTGGACACCCTCTTGAAAAAACACATGGGTCTGTCAGGAACGGTGGTACGCCGGATCAAATGGCTGGAAGACGGAATTTTGGTGGACGGTCAGCGGGTCAACACCCGGTTTGCCCCGGTGGAGGGCCAGGTCCTCTCCGTCCGCCTGTCCGACCCAGAGCGGCGCAGCGGCATCGTCCCCGCCCCGGGTCCCCTGGACATCGTCTATGAGGACGAGGATGTCATTGTCCTCAACAAGGCCCCCGGCGTCCCCGTCCACCCCGGTCCGGGGCACTTTTCCGATACATTAGGTAATTTTCTGCTGAATTATTACGATTCCAGGGGCATCGAGGCGGATTTTCACCCCGTCCACCGGCTGGACCGGGGGACCTCCGGCCTGATGGTGGCGGCCAAGCACCCCCACGCCCAGGAGGTGCTGAAGAACCAGCTCCACACCGACGATTTCCGCCGCACCTACCTGGCGGTGTGCGAAGGCGTCCCCGATCCCCCCGCCGGACTGGTGGACGCCCCCCTGGGGCCGAAAGAGGGTTCCCTGGTGGAGCAGGAGGTCCGCCCCGACGGCAAACCCGCCCGGACCAAATACGAGGTTCTGGAATCACATAACGGCCGGACCCTCCTGCGGCTGGTGCTGGACACCGGCCGAACCCACCAGATCCGGGTCCACATGGCTCACCTGGGCCATCCCCTCACCGGGGACTTCCTCTATGGGACGGAGGATCACACCTTGATCCCCCGGCCCGCGCTTCACTCGGCGGAGCTGTCCTTCCGTCACCCCATCACCGGACAGGTCCTGTCCTTTGTCCGCCCGCTCCCCGAGGATATGAAACGGCTGCTGGGGCCTTCCTCCTGATCTCAAACTGACGCGCCCGGGGCTCCCTATCGGGGCGCGGCGGTTTTTCCCTTCTTCGACCGGATTTTACCAGATGCCCCCCTTTCTTTCATGGATTTTATCTGGAAATCCCCCTTCTGTTGTGGTATACTATGGGCAGATTAAACCAATTTACAGCAGGAGGTTTTAATTATGTCCTACCGTGATACTTATGAAGCCTGGCTGGCCAGTCCCGCCCTGTCCGCCGCTGAAAAGGCGGAGCTGGAAGCCATCAAAAACGACGACAAGGAGATCGAGTCCCGCTTCTTCGACCAGCTGGCCTTTGGCACCGCCGGTCTGCGCGGCACCATGGGCGCGGGCCTGTACCGGATGAACGTCCACGTCATCCGCCACGCGACCCAGGCCTTCGCCCAGGTCATCCTGGAGGAGGGCCCCGAGGCCGTCCAGCGCGGCGTGGCAATTTGCTTCGACTGCCGCAACAACTCCGACATTTTTGCCCGGGAGGCCGCCTGCGTCATGGCCGGCAACGGCATCCCCGTCCGCCTGTTCGAGTCCCTTCGCCCCACTCCCGAGCTGTCCTTCGCCGTCCGCGAGTACGGCTGCATTGCCGGTATCAACGTCACCGCCAGCCACAACCCCAAGGAATACAACGGCTACAAGGTGTACTGGGAGGACGGCGCCCAGCTGCCCCCCAAGCACGCCGACGAGGTGGCCAGAAAGATGAAGGAGCTGGACGTGTTCGCCTGCGTCAAGACCATGGACTACGACGAGGCCGTCTCCCAGGGCAAGATCGTCATTATGGGCCAGGAGACCGACGAGAAGTTCCTGGCCAACGTTATGGCTCAGGTCAACGACAAGGCCGTGGTGGACAAAGTGGCTGACACCTTCAAGATGGTGTACACTCCCTTCCACGGCACCGGCCACAAGCTGATTCCCGAGGCGCTGAAGCGCCTGGGTATGAAGCACGTGATCTGCGTTCCCGAGCAGATGGTCATTGACGGCGACTTCCCCACCGTGGTCTCCCCCAACCCCGAAAATCCCGAGGGCTTCTATCTGGCCGTTGACATCGCCAAGAAGGAGGGGGCCGACTTCATCCTGGGCTCCGACCCCGACGCCGACCGGGTGGGCATCATGGTCCGCACTGGCGACGGCGACTTCAAGGTCATCTCCGGCAACCAGACCGGCGTACTGCTGCTGGACTACCTGATCGGCGCCATGAAGCGCTCCGGCAAGCTGCCTGAGAAGCCCGTGGCCCTGAAGACCATCGTCACCACCGAGATGGCCCGCAAAGTGGCCGAGGTCAACGGCCTCCAGTGCTTCGACACTTTCACCGGCTTCAAGTTCCTGGCCCAGAAGAAGGACCAGCTGGAGGAGTCCGGCGAGGGCACCGTCCTGCTCTCCTTCGAGGAGTCCTATGGCTACATGCTGGGCAGCTTCGTCCGGGACAAGGATGCCGTCACCGCCTCCCTGATCCTGACCGAGATGGCCGCCTGGTACGCCGATCAGGGCATGACCCTGTACGATGCCTTGATGGCGCTGTATGAAAAGTACGGCTTCTATGGCGAGCGGACCATGAACCTGGTCATGCCCGGCCTGGACGGCCTGAAGAAGATGGCTCAGCTGATGACCGACCTGCGGGACAATGCCCCCGTCGAGATCGCCGGTGTGGCTGTGACCCAGCAGAAGGACTACAAGGACGGCAGCGTGGTCACCGTCGCCACCGGCGAGAAGACGACCATGGAGTTGTCCGGCTCCAACGTCCTGCGCTACGAGATGGCTGACGGCACCAGCCTCATCGTCCGTCCCTCCGGCACCGAGCCCAAGGTCAAGGTCTACATCCTGGCCAACGGCACTTCGAAGAACGACTGCGACGCCAAAGTCGCCAAGTACGCCGCTTGGGCCGAGACCCTCAAGGGCTAACCTCCGTTCTTCTAAAACCAAATCCGAGCCCAGCGAAGCGGGTCGGTTTTGAAAAGGAAGGGCAAGGGGAATGAAGTGACTTTTCGCCGTCAGGCGGAAATGGAACGAAATAGCCTTTGCTCTGACGCCGTTTTCTCGGCTAAGACAAGACAGTATGTGCAAACGGCCCCGCCAAATGGCGGGGCCGTTTTGTTTTGGATATAGTTGTAACGTAATTACCAGAAAATGTATAAAACCGTCCTATTTCGGAGCGGTTTTTGTGGTTTTATAGGAGAGGCATCCGCCTGCAATACAAAGGAGGAAATATTATGTCAACAAATCAAACTGCCAATTACCAGTTAAACCAATGGACCCCGGAAGATCCGGTGCTCCGGGAGGAATTTAATACAGACAATCGGAGGCTCGACGGGGCTCTGGAGGCGCTGACAGCGGCAATGCCCCACATAGCGGTGGGCAGTTATGTGGGTAACGGCAAGTACGGCTTCGCCAGCCCCAACACCTTGACCTTTCCCTTTTCCCCCAAGCTGGTGGTGATTACGACCAATATGCCCAGTGAACTAGAGCAGGGCACAGCGCTGATTGCGGGACAGACGGCCAGCTCGGGCATCGGCTGTACCTCCTCCAGCGGTTCGTGCTTGAATCTGACGGTGTCCTGGCCCAAAAACGGAGTATCTTGGTATACCAGCAACGACTACGCAGATGATCAGCTGAACGAGAACGGATGCACCTACTTCTATTTTGCCCTGGGCTGATGGGCAAAAATCCCCCGGGAGTGAACTCCCGGGGGATTTTTACTACTTCACATCAAAAGCGATACCCTAGGTTTAAAACTTAGGCCAGCTTCACGATGTAGGCGCAAGTGACCTCACCGTCGTCATTGGTGGTGTAGGTAACGTCCACATTGCTGTAATTGCGGTTGATGGAACCAGTGACGATATCGCCATCGGTGTCAACCACGAAGACAGTGCAGTCGTCGGCATAAGCCAGAGCCTCGCCAGCGATGGTGATGACCTCGTCAGCGGCCTTCTCAAACTTGGTGTTAGTCTTGATAGTGGCCTCGACGTCATTGTTGGTCAGCTCGGTGTAGATGTCGTCGTCGTTGGTAGCGGACTCGTTGTACAGGCCGTCCAGCTCATCAGCACCCTCCATAGCGGCATCGACCATGATCTCCACGACCTTGCCGTCCACGATGGCGTTGTAGGTGTAGTAGTCGCCCAGATCCTTATCGGAAATCAGATCGGACACGGACTCACCAGCCACGTAAATCAGCTCATCGTTATCGCTGACGGCCTTGCCGTCGACCACGAAGATGATCTTGGCGGCGCCATCCTCGACGATGTAAGCGTTACCGTCGATGGACTTGACATTCTTATAGCCAGTGTAGACGGAGGCATCGTCGAACTTAGTGCCGTCCAGCTTGACGTTCACGAAGATGGTCTTGCTGTTTGCGGAGGCAACCTTAGTGCCAGCCGCGTTCTTGATAGCGGTCTTGCCCTTCTCGATGGAGACCTTCTCAGCGGAGGTATCAGCAGCCTTCAGGGTGTAGTTGTCGTCATCCTCATCATAGGTGTAGGTGTAGACACCCGCATCAGCCTTCTTGGCGGTGCCATCGACCTTATCCAGGTCAACAACCTCAGCGGTGCCGTCAGCGAAGACGACCTCGGCGAAGTAGGACTCCTTGTCCCACTTGTCCTGCTCGCTGTTGGAGCGGACCACGTACAGGTACTCATCCGCAGGATCGTTGGCCTCGCCGTCGAAGTGGACAATGTAGTCGTTGTACAGGTAGAACACGCCATCGGACTCGGTCTTGACCTCGACCTGGCTGTACTCGTTGGCAAAGGTGTACTTCTCGCCGTCGATCTTGACCCAGCCGTTGTAGTAAGCGTCAGCGCTCTTGGCGGTGACCTCACCCTCAACGGTCTTCACGTCGTCAACACCCAGGAAAGCCTTATCGGCATCCATCTTCTCGTCCCAGCCGGACTTCAGGAAAGCCATGAACACGTCGTCCTCGTCATAGCCCTTGATCAGGTTGTAAGCATCCTCGTCGTCCTCGGCGTCGACGGTGAAGGTATACTCACCCTTGTTGTTGATGGCGCGACCGGCCTCGTACACAGTGACCTTCACGTCGGTGACCTCGTCATCGTCGTCAACGTTGATCTCATCGATCTGAGCCACATAGCCCTCGATGGCAACGACAGTAATCTTGTCGTCGTCCTCATACAGCTCGATAGTGGCGCCCTTGGTACCCATCAGCTTGGTGTAGTACTCCTTGGCATCCTTATTGTCAATGAAGTTCACGCCGTTGTAGTAAGAAGCAACAACAGTGTAATCCTCGCTCAGGTCCTCCAGAGCGTCCTTATCAAAGTCGTCACCGTCCATAATGGCGTCGGCCTTGTCGGAACCGAAGGCAACCTTATCGCCCTCATACATCCAAGTGGTGCCGGGGCGGCCAAAGTCGTCGGCCTTGCTGTTCTTCTCAATATCCTTGCCGTACAGCTTCTCGCACAGCTGCATGACATCGTCGTCCTCGTCGCCGGCGTAGTCGAACTTGGAATTCTTGACGTCGACATACTTACCACCGTTGGTGGTGATCTCGTAGCCGTCGCCCTTGATGTTCAGACCGCTGTCGTCGTTCTCGACCATGGTGGCCTCCAGGGTGTTCAGAGCGATCTGAGCCACATCGTTTCGGGTCATAGCGGCGGAAGCGCCCACATCAATGCCGTCAAACAGCTCGATCTTGGAGGCCTGCTTCACGGTGGCCAGCTGCCAGTCATCACCGAAATCGCTGGAGGACTGGAAGTAGCCCAGAGCCTTCATCATCATCAGGGCGGACTGAGCGGCAGTGACGGTGTTGTTGGAGCCATAGGTGGTGGCGCTGGTGCCGGCGGTGATGCCGTCAGCGTAGCAGGCGGCCACATAGGGGGCGGCCCACTGGGGCACGTCGGTGAAGGGCAGCTTAGCGGCGTTGAAGTCGCTGACCTTCAGGTCCAGCAGGTTGGCCATGACCACGGCCATCTCGGCGCGGGTCACGTTCTTATCGGGGTTGAAGTTGCCCTTGTCATCACCGATCATGACGCCGACAGCCTTCATGACGTCAATAGCTTCCTGGTTGTGCTCGGAAGTGACGTCCTTGTAGCTCGCGCTGGTGCCGACAACCATCATGCCGAGCAGCATAACGGTAGACAGAGCCAGACTGAGAGCCCGCTTCAGGTTTCTCATTCGGAATTCCTCCTTAAAATTTTCGGGTCAAAAAGC
>Ga0129309_1000836_pt1 | contig 19672 bp, 26 predicted proteins | sample L1105metagenome_FD_94439 | JGI IMG/M metagenome (GOLD analysis project Ga0129309, IMG submission 94439) | Ring-tailed lemur group fecal microbial communities from Wisconsin, USA - L1105 metagenome | ecosystem: Host-associated > Mammals > Digestive system > Large intestine > Fecal | place: USA...
CTTCTTATAGGTTAAAAGGAAAAATGGATTTATTAGAAAGCAAAAAAAGTAATAATAATTAATTCTAATAATTGTACATTTTGAGATTCTAATAATTGTACATTTTTGAGTTGACATTTACACTCCTTTCCGTCTTTTTTGAGTTTTGAACATAAAAAAAGGAAGTATCGGCTATTTGCTTTTACTTCCTCGTGGTAGTTTATTTAATTGTGTGTTACTTTAACAAACTGAGTTTTTCTTTCAGAAAACCGACTATCATTGCACTCTTGTATACCGCCATAATGAACAAAAGTATTAGTTATCATTCTGCCGCATAATAATTCCTTTTTGAATATCAGTTATAGTGCTTTCTATAACTGTGTTGTTATTATAATCAATTTTCAAGTAAGTAACTCTATATCTATATCTATCTCTATCTCTCCGTTACAGTTTTCTTGCAGTGGTGTTGCATTGCAATGCTTTTTGATTATTTTTAATCTACCTTGATTTTTTTGAACGTCTTGTAGAAGCCGTTTCAGAACCTATAAGACTTGGTATTTCTGTTAAAAAACACTCGTCATTTTCTACGATAACTTCCATCAAACTTTGTGATGCAAGATAATTTGCTGTAACCATTACATCGTCTTCTGTTTCATCAATCGTTAAAGCAATTTCTTTTAAAAAATCCGTTTCTACTCCGTCATAATATATTTTCCTTAGCCTTTTTATCCTCTTGTCCGTGAAAAAATTTTCTTTTAGCTTTAACCAATAATATCTTCTGTTTTCTGTTGACATTCTTTTTCCTCCTGTTTTTGAAATAAAAAAAGGCAATAGCTTTTTTCTCTACTACTGCCCACATACATTTCTATTTCGAGACGGTGAAAAGGCGTTTTTAGTCTTTTATATCGTCTTTAACAGATTTCCTTGTCCTTGCTCTTAAAGTTCGGCTCAAGGCTTTATATTGTTTTTTATGATAACTTATATTTTTACTGAAAAATTCATCGTTGACAACTGAGAAAACAAATTCAGCAATCCTTTATCCTTATTGATGGATGTATTGACCATTTCAGAGATAACACTATTTTGAATGCCGTACACAAAAAGTTGATTTGGAATTTTTTCGTAAAGAATATTAAGATTTGTTCCAATAGGGATATCAAACAGGTTTTTGCTAAAAAAGTCATCGAGAGCTTTTTTTACATCAAATTTTTGCGGCAAATTCTCATTTTGTTGATAGGTATTTTGATACGCATGGACTTTTTTAGAATCCACAAAAAAAGACTTTCCCTTGTCAATGAGTTTAATCCCGTCCTTAGAGAGTTCATAATCGTCTACACCTTTTTCTCTTGCCATATCATGTATCCAGTCATTTTGTCCTACCCCATATTTGTATTTTTGGTGCATATCCATTAGATGACCATTTTGAAACCCGATATCTATGAAGTCATTTTCTTTCAGAATTCCTTTTTTTGAAAAATATTTAATATCCAAGCCTAATAGACCGAGTGCGTCCCTCTGTTCTTTCTTGGTATTGCCTTTAGTTGCTTCTTTGACACCTTCAGAGATTTTAACTAAAATATCTTCCCCATCTTTTGTAAAGAAACTGCCGTCTCTTGCTTCCAAATCTCTCATATCAAGACCTGTATATTTGAAAATTTTATCCGCTAAATTCCAAAGTCGACTCTTTTCAGGATCATATTGTTGAGACAGGCTTATTCCTGAAGAAGACTGAACCATGTGCAAGGATAAAACAAATGAATTCTGATCTTGGTTTAAAATATTCTCAATATCTTGTTTTAACACATCATCTATATTTCCTAAAACGGAGATCCTTTGAGTATATAAGTCACTTCGAAAAATCAAAGGAACATCATTCGGAATATAAATACCGTTTTCCTTAAAAAGTTTAGACACTTGAAAATCCATGTTTAGGCGATCATGTATTCGACTCCTATAACTCTCTATTTCGCCATGAATTCGAGGAACTTCATTGCCATAATATTTATAGTCCTCCACAGAATAGAAAATAGGGTTACCTCCATCCAAAACATTCATCTCATTTTGATAAGCATTCATACGATCTGCTGAAAGATATTTACCATCTAAAACCCGATAGTGGGCGTAGGTTTTATCAAAATACTTTCTTCGTATATGTTCTTTGGGATCCGCAAAAGACTTATTCTGACGATTGATTTCTGCATACATTTTATCAATTTTGTCTTTTAATTCTCCTGACGGACCCTTATATAAATTTTTAGCTGTTCGTCCTTCCAATTTATAGGGAGAACTACCAGAATTAGTCACAGTAATCCTTGCAATATTCATTGTATCCTCAATCCTCCTATCTAAAGTTCCAGCCAGAAGTTATGTCATAAAGATAGTTTACTCTTAATTTCACATTACTCATAGTTGAGCTTGCTGTTGCTTTAGCATTATATTTGAAAGACCACCTTTGTTTTACTGGTATTTCATCAGATAAGTCGATGTAATAATAACCGCTTGTAGCACTAGAAACCCTAGATTCATACCAAGTAGATTCAGTTTGAGGCATAAGCATATGTCTTACATTTCCCTGACTTGGAGACATACGGCTACTCGTTTCTACGCTTTTTACAATAGCACCATCTGGAATACTCGATTCTCTGGATAAGTCGACTGTAATAACACTGGAATCAACTCCAGATAAAGACATACTAGAGTTGCCATTATTTCGTGTTGTTCCTCGAAAATCAAAGGTTTTTGTTGTGCTTTTCATCCTATCAGCAAAGTTTAGAGAAAAGAACATATCTCCTATATAATTTCCTCTCTCTACTTTTAAGAAATAAGAGGTAGCTCTAGAACCATCGGCTCTTACTGCCAAAAACTTAATAAAATTTGACGGATTAGCAATTTGGCTCACACGCATTACTTCGTCCATAGTATTTGCATCATATAAGACAAAATTCATGCCATCGTAATCATTACTACGAGAGCAAGTAACATAAATTTGTTCATCTGAACTCATGTTAAATTTAAACCAAGCTTCTGTTTGATCTTTATCAATAGCACAAGTTTTGATATTTTTGTATTTCCAATGACCAATGTTATAAGCAGTACTTGGACTATTGTTACCAATAATAGCATGTTCTGGATTGATTTCCGCATGTACCACAATTGCATTTGTAAATAGCAATGCAAACACAAATAAATTAACAAGCACTTTCTTTAACAAACCAATTCTTTTCATAAGAAAATCTCTCCTTTTTAAAATAAATTTTTATGTGTAGTTTAGCATGACCTGTTATTAATTATATCGGATATTACCATAAAAAGTTAAGGGGATTAGTAAAAAAGCAATTAATATTTAATCCGCCCCTTTTCCCTGTCAATGGTAAAATGCACGAGCTATCCCTCGCCCTTGACAGTAAAAAATTTTCTTTTAGCTTTAACCAATAGTATCTTGTGTTTTCTGTTATTTCTTCTCCTTATATAATGTATTTAAGTTGTTAGAGGTGTCAAATGTATTATTTAGATATTGATATTGGTAAAAAACACTCGTGTTGCTTCACTTGTTGATAATAAAAAGCAAGTTGTATTCAAGGCTTTCTCGTTTTCAAACTCAGTTAGGCGAGTATGAAGCAACAATAAGGTCTTTTTGTCGTATCTAAATTTATTTAATTTTTATGAATATCAATTCCTATATTTTTTCACTTAACCCCTTGACTTTTAATAGTTAATCTTTCTTCAAAGAAAAAACACTGCATTTCTGCAGTGTCTTCATTTTATTTTTTAATTAATCCATATTTCCTATTTTATTACCATTCTCATACATATCCTCAGCTTTTGTCCCTTGGTTCTCACCACTATTTTCTACCCATCCAAAACCAGGTAGATAGGTCTGTCCCTTATTGTTCTTATCTCCACCTTGTGGTTCATCCTTTTTCTTGGGGGTTTCTTCAGGCTTTTTAACCTTATCATGATCTACATTCTTAGGTGGTTCTTCCACTTTTTCTCCATTAGGTTTCCTAGTTGGATCTGTTAATTCTTCCTTGGTAGGTCCTTTTGGTTTCTTTACATCCCCTTGAATAGTTTGATTTGTACCTTTATCTATTCCATTTTTATTTTTTTGTGTATCAGGTACCTTTATAGGTGGTACATTAATTTCCTTTTCACTATCCTCTATTTTTTCTTTATCTTCTTTTTCTGTATTTACTACAGTTTCATCATCTATTTTTTCTGTAATTCCTTTATCTATATTAATTTCCTTATTCTTTTCTGCTATTACATCATCAACAATAACATCTTTTTCATTAGGCAGTGATGTTTCCTCTACTGGTTCTTTTTTAAACTGAGAGCTAATCATAAAGACCAGTATTGCACAGATTAATAATCCACCTGCAAGCACAAAACACTTTTTCATTCTATCATTAGATATTTTCATAGATTTCTGCCTCCTTCTAAATCTATTTTCCCCTTTTCTTCTACTCTATTATTAATTCCAACCCTACCATAAACAAATTAAAAAGTCTATTAATATTTTATCCTTAAAACTTAGGTGTATAACCAGCACTTATTTTTTTCCTGATTTTCATACTAGGGAGTAGCTTGCCCCCAAAGGATACTGGAACCTCCAGCATAATGGTACTATCAATTTTAAACCTTGAATTAACTATATCTCTTGATGCCAAAGGTGCATTTCTTATTACCACATCTAAATCCCAAATTCTAAACTCCATCTTATTATCTGATGTAGTTTTTATATGGTATCCTCCACTTTGATTTAATCCTAATATACTATCCAGTCTTCCATAAATATCCCCATAATCCAGTGATTCCTGAAAATCATCTGCTACTGGTTCATATCCTCCTGAATACCCTTCCCTAACTCCATGATAAACTCCATCATAATTGTCATTTACTGTGGAAATTACTGCATCTTGTACTGCATCACGAACACCTTGTGCAATAATCATCAGCCTAAAGTATTCAGATATGCCAGTAAATATCATTATTAAAGTTAGAGTAACTGCTATTATCAGTGGGAAAGAACTGCCACTCGTATCTTTTAGTATTAATTTTATTTTACCTATTGTTTTTTTCATCATCCCACCTACTTCCAATATACTTCTGATTTACCTGCAGCATCAGCTCTTAAGGTTATTGGGAAAGATCCAAAACCTGCAAATAAACCTATATTAGTTTCGTAGGTAATAGTTACACTTATTTCTTCATTTAATTGTATTTTCCCTGACTTGGACCACCTTATATTTGGATTAATTCCCATTTTATCTTTCAATAATGTTTCTCTATTTGTAGTCTCCCTTCCTACTCTACCTGCAATTTCTGCTTCCCTTACTAATTCTGTGGCAAAGGTATCTATCTGCTGCTTTAGAATATAAACTGGAAATACCTTTACTGCAAGGGCAATAACAAGCATGACGCAGAGGACTAAAATGGCCACATCTATATATCCCTCTCCTTTATTAGATCTTAGTATCTTAAACATATGAGCACCTCCTAAAACAATCCACTAAAGGAATGGATAATTTCGTATATAATAATAGATATATAAACACTCATAAAGCACATCAGCATTATAAAGGAGAAGACTCTTATCTTTGGTGGTATCTTCATAGCTTCTGCTTTTAATCTTTGCAGTTCTAATTGTTTCATATCATGAGAAAGCATTTGAAAGTACATTAATCCGTCATCCCCACGAAGAACACCTATTAACCCTCTAGTTATATCCGATAGCATCGGTGAATTAATTCTTGCTTCAAACCTTGTAAGGGCTGCTTCATAAGATGAAGACCTCATGTCTGCAGTTAATATATCTAATTCCTTAGTGAAATCTTCCCCTGCATTTTTCTTAAAGTTTTCTATCATAGACAATACATCTCTGCTTGCCTTTAATTCTTGGGTAATAGTTGCTACAAATCTTGAAAGTTCCCTTTCTATCCTGTCTTTTTTCTCCTTTAATTCTTCATCAGCCCTTTTTATTTCCTTAAAATAAACCATTATACTTAAGAATAAAATAATAGGTGATAGTAAGGGAAATATTATAAGAGATGGAATTATTGCTATTCCAATTAAACCTGCCTTTACAATAGCTGATGCCATGTATTCTTCAGGAGTCATATTTATTCCAGATGCATTTAAGGTATTTTTCATCCTAGCCTTTTTATATTCATCCATGGGAATATATTTTGACAGTCTTACTGCCCATCCTAAAAGAAGTATATCTATATTCTTTGACTTTCTATTTCTTTCCCTTCCTGCTGACTGCATAGCTTTTTGTGTAGCTAATCTTGGAAGTTTAAGTAAATCAGAGATTACAAAAAATAAACCTAGAGCAAGGAGTATTCCAAAAATAAAGATTAAAAATATCATTTTATCTACCTCCTATACTCTATTGGCTGAGTTAATTTAATTACAAAGGCAGTGGATATAAAGATGGCAGTAAAACATAGGGCAAGGACTATCTGACCCATTATGGTATGCATCAAAGTATGATACCAGCTTTTATTTAAAAAATATAAAAGTGGAATATTTCCAAGGACTAAAATTTCCATAGTAATGAATTCTTTTCTCGGTTCAAATACCATGTTTTCAAGTTCCCCATTTACTACCCTCATATCAGATAATTTACTTACAATAGGTGTTAAGGTGGTTTTTAGACTTCTATCAAATTGACAAGCAATTAAGGCATCACACCATTCATGAAAGACAGCATTATCAATCTTTTGCTTCATATCCTGTAAAGATGCTGTAATATCGGGATTTATCAGCCTAACTCTAGAAATAAATTCCTTAAATACAGATAGTACTGGGGGATTTAAGTAATCTATATTTTCTTCTACTGCAGTTACAATATCTTCATTTCTTAAAAATGCAGTTGTTATTATGCTAAGTGCTGTTTCTAATTCTGCTGAAATAGCCTTTTTAAAATGAGTTTGAGTAAGCCTTACATACCAAAAGGGTATAAACATAAAGCCTATTGCCATTACTGGTAGTAAAAAGAAATTGTTAATTATAATAGAAATAGATGCTCCTATTGAAAAGAGCAAAAGTGATAAGGCACAGAGCATGGGAAACATTTTTTCCCTTCCAGTTATTCTTAAAATTTCTTCTACTTCAAATATTTCTTTTCTTAAAAGAGACATCTTTTTTCTTTTGGTAGTTTCATTTATTTCATCCTTGATACTTCTAGGTTTACTGGTTAAATTCTTAAAAAGACTATCAGTAAACTCCATAGGCGAAATGTTAAACAATATAAAAAGGCCTGTAATCATTCCAATACAGGCCATTAATAAGATGGTTATCATTTTTATACCTCCTTCTTTTTAAGCTTTTCTATTGTATCTAGAGGCATTCCATTTTCTAAGAATCTTTTAGATAGACTTTCAGATATACTATTAATTTGTTTATGATATCCCTTAATTATAAAGTCTCCGTCTTCCATTGTATTTTCTGTAATAATGTATTGGAATAGCGATCTATAGTTTCTTGTCCCATCAGCTAAGATTTCACATTCCATAATCTCCATCATTTTTCTTTCCTTGTTTTCTAATTGTTTGCAAAATACAACTATGGGATAAGCTTCTGTTACATAGCTCATTAATGTTTCATCTGTCATATCTACTGCTCTTTTACAAAGGGATACCATCCTCCTATAGGTTGCCTCACAGGAATTTGAGTGTATAGTTGTAAGAACTGCTACTCCAGTTCTTGCTGCTTCTTGAGCCGCATTGGCCTCTGCTCCACGCATTTCCCCTACAACAATAATATCAGGATTAAAACGAAGAGACATATCTAAAAGAGTTATCTGATCTATTCTTTGCCTTTCATTATCACTATCACGAGTAATAGTATGAATAACAGAGTTAGTCACCCTTCCATTCTTCTCACGAACTAGTGATAATTCCCTTGATCCATTTTCTATAGTAAATATTCTTTTGTTATCTGGTATTGTTGTAAGAAGCCATCCCGCAATTGTTGTTTTCCCTGAACTGGTTGCACCTGCTACACAGACAGAAATCCCATATCTTATACATTCAGATAAAAAATCCAACATAGTATTGGTCGCAGTTCCTCCATCTATAAAGTCCTCTTTCATCATGTTCTGTGGATTTACTATACGAATAGATGCTGCAATCCCAACATCCTCATCCACTAATGGGGTTTTTAATACTGCTATACGAATATTTTTTGATAAATGTCCAAGGACTGCTGGACTTGCATTGTCTAGTACCATTCCTGATATATGAAGCATTCTCCTTATGACATTGATGGCATGATCAGGTGAGTCAAAATGTTCCTTAAGCTTTTCACATCTTCCATCAGAATACTGGACTTCAATATCCCTCCATGAGTTTATATCAATTTCTTCTATACCATCTCCATAAATGTATTTAGTTAAAAAGCCAAACTCCGCCATCTCACTATATAAAGCATCTATAAGTTCATTTCCATCCATGCCCTTTACTGATATTCTTTTGTCCTGAACATATTTGGAGATATATCTTTTTAAATGCTCCTTAGAATCATCTATAGTATCATCTGTTATAAGAATGGAATAATTATTTGATATATATTCCTGGACATCCTTTAATACCGATGAAAAGTCCTTACCTTCTGATTCAGGAGTAAAAAATAGAGAGTGGATTTCTTTTTTCTCTAACACCCAAACACCTCCTTGGCTATCTTTTCAATTTCTTTGCGAAAGGGTCTGCTATCCTTCATTGATAAGTCTTCAAATAAATTTCCTGCAAGGTATTGTCCTTCCAATTCTTCTGAATAAGGGAGTTTAAAGGCTACTGATCCAAGTGCTTGGCTTATATGATCTAGCCCTTGCTGTGGTTTTAAATTTGATCCTATTTTATATTGCTTATCTGCATCCCATTTGCTATCTCTAAGAAGAGGCAGTTGACTTGATAAATAGCTAATACTTTTTAAATCACAGTTGGCCAATCTTAATACCGAATCAGCTTCCATTAATGCGAGAGCAGATAAGATATCATTTGCTATATAACTGCCACAATCAATAATTATAAAAGGTGCTATTTCTCTTAAGTTTTCTATAAGTTCCCTTGCTTGATTTTCAGAATATGGAGGGTAGGTATATTCATTTTCTCCTTTTAACATTCCAAGTATGGTTAGGTAGGATAGCTTTTTATGGGTTATCATATTATGCTTTATTAAGGCTTCATTTACATGGGCAGCTGCTAAAATACTTCCTAAGGATTTTTCATATTCAAGATCTGATGGAGGACAAATACATGGCAGCATAGGTGCAGTCATATCACAGAGTAATAAAACCACATTTTTTCTTTTATCTGCCAGATATTTTGCTAACTTTACAGCTACTGTTGTTTTACCGCTTCCAGGACTGCCCCATACTGCTAATACTCCACCATGGAGAATGTCTTCGGCTTCTTTTTCTTCTGTATTTCTTTTAAATATCCCTTTTTTCTTGAAATTCAGCAATCTATTCCACCTCACTATCCTCTGTTTCTTTGTCTTTTTCTCCACTAATATTTTCCCTATTATGATTTTCATCTTTCGTGGACTCTTCCTCATCCTTTTCCGAATATATTTCTTCAATCATCTCTTCTTGTATTTCAATAAACTTCCTTGCATTTTCAGGTGTTCCTCTATATACCAAGGATAAATGTAACTTCCCATCTGCTTCTAGTTCTGCAAGGATATTTCCTTGTTCTGGCCTTATAAGAAGGGTTACAGTAGATGGTAGTTCCCTTTCATCTTCTGCTATTTGTTCTCCAGTATTTGCATCATATCCTGATGAGGCAGTTACAGATATTACTTCAACATATTTAAGTTCTGGTGGTATAACTGTTTCACCTAGCTTTTTATAGTCAGGTGCTATAACAGATACTATATCTCCAGATTTAAGTTTTCCAGAAAGACCATTGGCAAATGTTTTTATAGTTATGGATATGGCCTGTTTGCTCCCATCAAGATTGTATAAATAGGCATTTTCAGCTGCCGGTATATCTGATAATTTTGTATTTAAAATATAGTCTCCTATTCCTAAATCAGCTGCTGCATATTTTCCTATTACTGTTTCTTTATTTTTAATAATATTATCAGGTAAGTTATACCCCCCTACTTCAACTATTTGAACCATATCATTTGTTATTTCATCTCCTGATTTTATCTCTTTTACCACTCGTACAATCTCTGTCTTTTGGCTTACACTTTTATTAAATAAGGGAGTGAGACCAAAGCTAATAATTAGAGAAAGCATAATACAAATTACACCTATTACAGTTCTATTTTTAAAAAATCCCATTTTCAATTCCTCCTAAGTCATAATATATATAATCATAAAACCTATCCCTAGAAATGGAGCAAGTGGCATAGGTAAATTCCCAGCCACTTGTCTTTTCATTATTTTAGATATTAATACTAATAAGAAGTAGAATAATACTAGGAAACTAAGGCCTATTATTAATCCATATATTCCTTTCCAAAATCCAAGGATCATACCTGCTGAAGCAGTTAATTTAATATCTCCGCCTCCAATGCTATGTTCTTTTATTATTGCTGCTATTAAAAGGGGCATAGCAACAGCAATCCCAAATAAGTTCATAAAACTAAACCTCAATAAACTTATTAATACAATCAGCACACAGATTACATCTGGTATTTCCCTTCTTCTAATATCTGTATAGGATGCTGCCATAAGCAGAGAGAAAAAAAACATCCCCTGCAGAATACTCTTATCCAGCATAATTAAACATATCTTTAATTCTTTGATTTAATGTTGGCATAACCACTTCACCAAATAATAGATAAAGTCCAGCCAAAAGCAATGCTCCCAATACTACTGCAATTAATATTTTTACTGCTGTGTCAATATAGCCTTCTCCACTTTTATTACTTACTGCTGTTCTTACGGATATTGCCTTTCTAATAATAAATGTATTTACCTTTTTAATCATATTTTTCATATACTTTTCCTCCTAAAATTTATTTATAAACTCATTTTCATATCTTGATTTTGTTCTTCTAATTCAAAGTCAATTTCCTTAAAGTCAAATCTATCTACATAATAATATTCACTGCCTGTCCTATCATAAAGTTCAACTACATCAGATATAGATAGAGAATGACCATCAAACCCTTGGGGATGATCAAGGTTAAATTTTGTATAAATCTCTTCCAAGTCATTGGTTTCAATTTCTCCATCATAGACGATTTTGTAATTATCCTTATCTGCTTCCCCAAAGTTTTTTATAAGTTCTTCATATCCTATAAACTTTCTGTCAGGGCTTACATCTGTTTTTAGCTGCCATATACGGCAATTTTTTAACACTATAACTTCTTCACTATTAATATCAACACCCTTTGACAATCTTTCAAAGATTCCATCCCTCCATATGGTCATAAGTTTTCTTTGATTTAGCCAGTTTTCTAATTCTTCACTTTTAAATATCGAATCTACGACTGCCCTTTTATCTTCTACATAACCTGCAGGATTTCCATAATAAAAAATACAGCTATTTTTCAGCTGAATCCCCTTCATATTGCACCTCCATTCTTTTGTTAATTAATAAAAATAGCTTGATTTTATCCCTTTTATAAGCTTAATCAATAAAATTTTATTAATTTAAAACCTATTCATCTCCATATACGATATTTTCCATTATCAAATTTTCCTCTAATTCTCTGATACAAACTCCTGATATTTCAAAAATATCTATAACAAACTGAGGAACATCAGCCAAATCATAATTATGATCAGACTCTATAACTACAATTTCACCGCTATCTTCTTCTGTATAAGCACAAAGCTTTGCATCTGTTGGGATACCTGCCTCTTCTAACAAATAGTCAGGTACTATGATTTCATCAAATTCATCATATTCCTTACAATAAGAACAATCATCACATCTGCCGCAGACATCTGCTAAATGAGTAATTAAATCTTCTGATAGATTTTTTAATCCTTCAGCTAATTTAATTAATTCCATTGCATTCATTGTTCCTTTCAATACTACAAATCCATTTTCTACAGTTTTTAATTCTAAATCTCTGCTATCTAAAATCTTTGATTCCTTTAAAACTTCTAAAGGTATTATAATGTTCTTATTGGAACTTTCTTTAATAATTTTCATATTGTCTTTTCTCCTTTTTCTGTTTTTATATTCCGCTTTCTATTTCAAACAAATTAATCTGTGATGGATTGTTATTTTTCCTTTCATACATATCATAATTGGCTATGAGGATTTCTGAAAACTGAGCACCATTATCATAACGCTGTTTAATATTATTGATGCGGGTAAAGCTTTCAATCTGAATATTTGGAGCATTATATAAATCCCTAATAAAATCGCAATCATTATAGGAAAGGAGGAACTTCCCTTCAATACTCATTAATTTATCTCTAAGTCTTATATGATCCTTTTCCTGAAACCCATTTTCTCCAATATTTTTATAATATTTTTCTGTTTCATAATATGGAGGATCTAAATAGAAAAAACTGACAGGCCTATCATATTGCCCTATCAGATTTTCAAAATCTTTGTTTTCAATTACAACCTTACTAAGTCTTCTGTGTGCCTGCTCAATTAGAGGAAAATTACTCCACATATCATGAGGCTGACTTCCAAAGCTAGTAAGCCCTGATGCATAGCTATATCGAATAAGCTGATAAAAATATGATGCTTTTATTACATCACTTTCAGAACTATCTATTGCAAGTGCATCTTTTACTCTGTCAAAATCCTCTCTAGAGTTTAATACGAAGTATAAGGCTTCTATTAATTCCTCTGGTTTCTCTCTGACACAACGATATAGATTGGTTAAAAGTCCATTAAAATCGTTATATACCTCAAAATCATTACCAGGTGGCTTATGGAATAGTACCCAGCCTCCACCTCCAAATACTTCTATATATCTTTCATAGTAAAGAGGAAATGATGACACTATTAATTCCCTAAGTGCCTTCTTTCCGCCTATCCAACTCATAAAGCTATTTATATTCCTTCACCTCTCTTCTTGGCTACAACCTATTTGAAGGATTAACTGACCGCTGTTGTCTGAAAATCTCTTCAGCGATTTTACCAATCCATTCTTTGCTCTTGCAATCTCTTTGATTCTGCTGGTCATTTGATATATGCTATTTAAAACCTCATCTGTATCTCCTGCATAATAGTAACCATTTTCATCACTACAAATTGGAACACCATCATTTCTTAATTGATTAACTATTTTTCTTATATTTCTGCTGCTGATGGAAAGTTTGTTTTCAAGATATGCACTGGATACTGCCTTTTCTTTTCCTACATGGTATTCTTTTAAATATTTGAGAAATTCATTTCCCACCTCCAACTCCTCCCTTTATCAATATTTGTAAAAATAAAAAAGGCCGATTGTTTAACTGTAAATTACAGTAATCAATCGACCTTAACTGTTTTTAGGTATTAAAAAACACGGTCTTCTTTCCTACCGTGCTACACTAATATTCCAAGAGCTTTTAATAACTTAATTGAGTCTTTTATCCCTTCGATATAAATAAACTCTTGTAATTCCCTTTCTATAAAATTGGATATGTCTCTGCAATCTTCTATTTTCCTTTTTACTTCCATTGAAATATCTTTGTTTTCATATAATTCCTTACTTAATATTTTTACACTTTCTACTGCCTCCTTTACTTTTTTATTTGTCTCAATTAATTTAAAATATGCCAATTTTAATCTTTCTACTAATGCATCCTCTAATATCTCCTTATACTCTTCCATCTTTTTCGCCTCCTTCAAGGACACAATATACCACAAGTCTTAGGAGATATCGATTATAAAATCTGTTATTTTTTACTCCATTGATAAACTTATATCAGATGGTTCTTTGCTGAATTGATAATGAAATTTTTCTTCATTTCTTTTAATAAATCCATATTTGCAAGGTACTAATTCTTCCTTTTCAATATGAGCTTTAGCATATTTTACATAATCAAAATTATCTCCAAGTATGGTCCCTTCTTTGACAATTTTATCTCTATCTGCTGCAAATCTTCCATATTTTTCAAGATTAGCAGTCTTTGGCAGATAATCATAACAGTCTAGATTTTGTGAAATATCTAAAGCATAATCAAGTCTTGTGCAATTCTCTAATTCCATTGCTGATTTAAAGTGTTCTAGAAAAAAGTCCTTATCATCACAGGCTTCATCTAATAAATATCCTAAGTTATTTCCATCTATAATTAATTCTTCTATGGTTTTATATTGTTCTTTTAAATCTTTAATATTTGGAAATATACATTTAGCGTCTTCTAATCTGGCTTCATTTATATTTTCTATACCAAGGGTTTCTAAAACTAATGTCAATTCATCAGGTTCTCCAGTTGATAATTCATAATCAGGTAAATTTACCCATACCCCTTCAGTATTATCTTTACTAGATAGTTTAAGTTTAACTGCCCAATATCCTTTAGATAATTCATCTGCATTTATACCATCATAGATTTGTTTAATGATGCCCCTTTGAATTATATATCCTTTATCTGTAAATACTCCTTGAAAATCTTCATGATATTCTCTGCCTAGCTTTTCTGTTTTAATAAACTTTAAAACTTCATCACTTGCATTTTCTTTATACCTTGCTACATATTCTCCTAGAGACTTTTCATCATTAACTTTGTGGTAATAGTCAAATCTATATAATTGTTCTGTAAGATTAATTAAATCAGCTGCACTGTTTATTTCATTAAGTTCAACTGCTCCTTCTAAGATATATCTTTCTTTTACTGACATCTCTTTAAATCTATTATTAAGGAATTTTAACTCTTCTTGATTCTTTTCAAGGTTTTCTAAAAGTTCTTCTAAGTTCTTCATAGAGTCATACCACCCATGCCTTGAGATTGTTCCTGAGTTTTTTCTTGCGGTCTGGATAATACTTTAAAACTATCTTCTCCAGGAATAAGACCAAGACTTCTTCCATTATCCCATTTCATGTGTATGGTACCAATATCATCTACTCCTATTACTGTCCCTTTAATACCTTTATCAATACCTTGGATGTCATCCATTGCTGAAAGTAATTCTATTCTTGTCCCTATAGGGTACATATTTTTAATTCTTTCTACTTGATTTCTATTATTCAAATTTCATCCCTCCCATTATTTGATTTTCAGTTATTCCCATTTCTTCAGCTGATTTTATAAACCAATCCTTGCCGCTGTTCCAAAAGCTAATATAAATATCTCCTATATCTGTTTCTATTTCCCTTTGTTCGAAGCCTTCTCCCCAGCCATCAGAGGCCTGTCCAGTTATATCATCCTTAATCTTTTTGAGTTCTCGACTATTCAGGTCATCATTTAATGTAAGTATTGCTACTCCCAGCAACTCATCTCCTACCATTTCAACAGAGAATTCATATTTTTCTACCTTTCCATTTACACTGTCATGTTCATTGTAGTAATGCATAAGACCCCTATGAATTTCATCAGGTAACCTATCCCTTTCTATAGCATCAAGGATTTCATCAATATAGCTGGTTATTTCATAATTTCCTAGCTCCAATGGTTCATTTAAGCTTTCCCTATAGCCATAGTCATTTTCAACCTCATAGGTTCTAACAGTTAAAGGCATATATAACTTCATTGTTTTCTGCTCCTTTGTTTTAGGAATTTCTATCCCAAGATTTTCTGATAGGATATTTGAAAGCTTTTGATTATAGCCATGGTAGACAATATATCCCTTGTCAGAAAATGTACCCAACTCATTTGCCATTTTTACTTGGCCATATCTTTTAAAGTCAATGTATTCCTCCAAATTATCATCATATTCAAAATGACCTGATTCTGAGATCATATATCTGCCATAACTTTCAACATCCTTAATGCCATCAAAGAGTTCAAATTCATACATGGAATCAGCTAATAAGAGGATCTCATCTATGGTTAAAGGATTTATATGGTCCATAAGTCTTTCAAAATATTCTACATCTTCATCCATTTCTATAAATTTATCTGCGACTTTATTTAATGTATCCAGTTTTTCTACTATACTGTCATTATGAGGAATCATTTTTAATACCCTATCAGGTAGGTTATTATTATCAATATTAAGATCACAGTCCTGAAGATATAGTACTCCTAATCTCATTAAGGCTTTTTCAATTTCAATGTCAGAACAAGGAAGATATATAAATTCACTTTCTTCCTTTGATTTTAATTCAATTGTTGCCATAGTTTCCTTCCAACAATATAGAGGGAACTGTTTTCCATTGTATATTTGTTCGGGTTCATTGCTATTTTTATATAGGACACCATAGGGAGTAACTCTAGCACTTTTATTATTCTTTATTACTTCCAATGCATAAAATTCTCCATCCAGTTCTTCTAATTCTTCAGCTGCTACTGTCATTTTTTCGGTTAGATATAAATTCTTCCCTAGCTTATTAAAATCATTAAAGTTGTTTATTAAGCTATAACAGTGCAAATTAAAACTAAGATTTATTAATTCTGCCATGGATTTAGTTTCTTCTGCAAAGGCTATTGCATAAAACTTTTCTATTTCCCTTGTAGTAAAGCTATCAAATCTTTTCATTAAATAATTTAGTTCATCTATATTAGCATTTTTATTTGCTAGTATATTTAAAAATCTTTCATCCCTACTGCTTTCCACATAGCAATTTGGTTCTGTTGTCATTTCAATTCCTAAATCATTGCATACCTCCTGTAATTCTACTTCCTCCATAGGAAACCATATGGTTTTCCTTTTATTATCATCACTTGATTTTTTAATTGTAATATTCAATTTCAATCCTCCATTCTATTTAGTAATTAAAAATAACTCTGCACCATATCTATTGATTAAGGCAGAGTTAATAATTGCTTTAAAGGTCATATCATTGATTAATTCTTTATCTGCAAGTTCACTAATTTTAATAAACTCCTTCCCAGTTGATATGGTTCTTGCAGTTTGATATAGGGCATAAGCTTCAGTATCTATTTCTTTTAGACAGATTTGTTTAAGGTCAAACTTATTAATCTTTAGTATTGTTTCTGAATTTTTCCATAGGTTTTCATCTACAGTTAGGAGAAAAAGAATAGCAATGTATCTAGGAGATACATCATAGATATTAAGATCTTGTTTATGAAATTCATTATAGAATCTTTCTTTATGCTTATGATTTATAAATATTTCCCCTTTGAAGTTATTTGTTAGAAGCTTTAGTCTATCTTTTAAAGAATAGTCTTTTATTTTTCCAAAACATTCTTTTACTAAATCTTTATATCTACATCTATCCACATTGAACAGGATATCAGAATGAATGTATCCACCACAGTCATTGCATATATTACTAATATTAATCATATTGAAATTGCAGTCTTTACCACCTCCCTTACAATTAAAATAATTGTTAATGATTATGCCACTTCTCCTTGGTTGAAAATTAGGAACCATGACCATCAGCTGCTCTATTCCTTCCAAGGATGTTCCATACATAAATAATTTTGACATTGTTCTCAGTCCTTTCAATTTTATTTTGGGCATAAAAAAAACGAAGTTTATATTGGTCTCTCATTGACCTATACTTCGTCCTATGATTTTCCATATTAAATTTTTAATTTGTATAAAAAATAGATGTATCAGAATCTTTGATATCCTAATACATTTATAATTTCCATTACTACATTTTATATATATTATTTAGATTATTTCTTAACCATTATATGAACATAATATAAAGAATGGTCATTAATCTTATCTGTGGTTGTTTTTTCTGATAGTGCCCATAATAAATCCTCCCATTGTTGCAACCGACAATATAGTTCCTAATTGAGGAAAATTCATGTAATCATGCCCAAACGCTGCCCCTACCCATCCAATTGCTATAGTTGTTACAATTGCTAATATTATCATTTCAGACCTCCTATTATATTAATAATTTCGTTTCGTATAAACCTACTAAGGTTCGTTCATTAATTTATCATAACTCTATATGTTGATTGTTTGTTTTTGAAAAATGTCCATTATGAATCTAACATCATACATAAATATAAGTTTTTGATACTTCTGGGATAATATTTAAATCAACAAGATTTCCATAGTATATTTTATAAAATATATAGGCTATCTTTCTCATATTCTTTTTTATCAAAAATATCCTTCAACAACCTCTTGTCTATTGAAAAATTAACAAGTTCATTAATAAGTAAATTGTTTTCTTTTGACTTTAGAACATTTAAAAGTTCCTCTTTGGTATCATCACAATATATTTTCCACTCTTTTTCATAAGTTGTTATTGAATAATGTTTATCATTATACACAAATTCAACTTCTCTACCTATTTTTATTTCATCTATTAATTCTTGGAAATTCATGATTTTAATCCCTCACTTTCCCAGGCTTTTTCCAATAATATCTATGTGGAAATTTATGCCCAACTCCTCCATGACTATAATCTATATCAAGTTCAGCATTCCCGTTCTTATCATAATACCTTCTTTGTTTAAGTTTCCCATTTTTATCTTTTAAGTCTTTAGAAGAATATTTCTTACCTGTCTTATTTAATCTTGACCCTGTTTCAGTACTATGATTTTTAGTTTTTGTTCCCTTTTCTTTAGCAGATTCATACTCTTTAGCTTCTGCTCTTGCTATTAACCATGATTTAACTTTACTAGCAGTCTCAGAACTAACTTTATAAAGAGCAATACCACCTACTAAAATAGCTCCTCCTGTTACAACTACTTTACCAATTCCAGGAATCATCCAAGTCCCTGCCATTATAGTCATAACCTCATCCATAGTAATATTTGCAACCGATCTTACTTGAATATTATTTATAGGCCCTTCTAAAACATTTATATCAGAAGAAATTTTATATATTTCTCCTTCATAAGATTCTAAAATTTCTATAAACTGTCTTTCACTAACTTTAGTACCATCTTCAAGGGTAATAACTAACTTTTATTGTTCAACACCATCTGCAAAAACCCCTGTTGTAAAAGATAACATCATTACAATTACCATAAGTAAACTAATTTTTCTTTTCATAAATTAATTCTCCTTTAATCATAATTGAAATAAGTTTGATATTATTATAGCAAAAAGCATTGTAATTTTACAATAAATCAATTTGTTTTGAAAAGCCTTGTTTATAATTTTATTTAATAAGCTAATTCTTTATTTCTCTATATCGTCTTCTAGAACCTCCACTAATTTATAATTTTTAATACCGATATTCCATTGATATCTTAAAATTGTATCTGTTAAATCCTCTCTTAATTCTTTATTATCTGTATTAGTTGAATTACCATCTTCAACATCATAAAGATTTAATTTTTTATGAACTTCCTTAAACTTAAATCCAAAGCTAGTTAATCTTTTTCTATGAAGTGCTTTATCTAAAGTTTTAACTACTTCATCAGTATATTTTTTTCATCTCTAATTAAAAATCTTATGCTTTAACTGTGTATTTTGCAATCTCTGCAACTTCTTTTCCCTTGTTTTCTCTTAATCTTCTAACATCAACTATAATAATTTGATGTATAGATAACAACGATATTTTAGGGCTAATATACATACCAGTTCTGATAAAGTCTTTTATCCATTATATCTATAATCCTAAATCCTTCAATTCTAATAGATTCCAATAACTCTTCATAGGAATTATACAAGGCATACTTTCGTTCTCTTAAATCTATAAATCCACATCTAACATCACTTCTACTTAAAGTATA
>Ga0129309_1000840_pt1 | contig 19632 bp, 25 predicted proteins | sample L1105metagenome_FD_94439 | JGI IMG/M metagenome (GOLD analysis project Ga0129309, IMG submission 94439) | Ring-tailed lemur group fecal microbial communities from Wisconsin, USA - L1105 metagenome | ecosystem: Host-associated > Mammals > Digestive system > Large intestine > Fecal | place: USA...
AAAAGAAAGATACAACTATGCAGAATTCACCATACAGAGATACACAAAATAGGGAAGGAAAGCTTTGGGAAAAAATATCACGTTTATGGAATTACTTATAGGGAGGAATGACAGATGAAAATAAAAGATAAATATTACAAAGAAACCGAATATTTATTATACAGCTATAAGATGTTTAAAATATCTATAGAGAATATGAAAAACGAGATAAAATACTTAGAAAATGAACAAGATGGAATGACAGGAATAAGCTATGATGGTATTAGTACAAGCCCAACTCACAAATTTAGTAGTATAACAGAAGATACAGCACTAGCTAAAAGTGAAAAAATAGATTACTTAGAGCATAGCATTAGAAGAATAGAAAGTACACTAGAAGGAATAGACAGGGCATTAGAAGGATTATCAGATATAGAAAGAGATGTAGTGACAGAAAGATATATAGAAGGTCTACAATGGTGGCAAGTAGGATATAAGGTAAAGTATTCAGAAAGACATTGTAAGAGAATAAGGACAGGTGCAATAGAGAAAATGGCAATAGGACTAAATGGAGATAAAGCAATAGGGAAATGATGTCCCGATAATGTCCCCATTTTTGACTTTAGGTATTATATAATTAGAATTGGAAGAAATTTTAGCTAACAGGTCTTAAAATTAAAAAAGGATTTATCAAATAGGCTATTACTATTTTATAGAATAGACCTCCCAAAAATAAGGGCATACCAGTGGACGGTGTGCCTTTTTACATATGCAAAACGAGGTGAAAGAAAATGACTATTGGAGAGATAATGAGATACAAGGATATAAATACATATAGAAAGCTATTAAAGATGTGTATCAAGAAGATAGGCAAGCCAAAAGAGAAAATAGAATTAGGAGACTCTATAGAAAATCTTATGAAAGCTAATAGCTATAGGAGAGAGGGAAGAAGGATAAGACAAACTAAGTGGGGATAATGTTAAGTTGTAGATAGAACCTCCTTTACTTTAGGACATACTCTTTATAGGGCATGTCCTTTCTTGTCGAAATTTATGTGAAGGATATTGGCATTAAGTGTAGAAGTAGTCAGGAGAAGGGAGGGGAGAATGAAAATGGCCGATAATGATATAATCAGAGAAGTCTTAGAAGAAATGGAACAAGAAATCAGGGGTGAGATACAGGATAAAGAAAAATCTCTATTTGGAGTAAAGAAAGAAATATATAAGGCGAATTTTGATAAGGATTTCAAAATCTTCATAAACGATAAAGGACATAGAGATATAGAAATTCCTTACGAATTATATGATGAAAAAGACAAACTAGAAAGAGAGTTGAGGGTGCTAACAAATAGACTTAGGCAATTCGAAGAATTTAAAAATCAAACAGAAAACCAATTAAAAGGTTAGGAGCCTATAGTGTAATTAGGGAGGTAAGTTGCATATGTCAGTAGATAATATTGTAAGAATTGTACTTGCGGGCGGAGGCGTTTCATTAGATGCGTCTGATTTTACTACAGATGGATTAGTGAGGATAGTGGGTGCTAGTAAGAAAAAGAACTCTAAGGTGATAATCAGAAATACAAATAATATGAGAGTGGATTCATTAGTAAGAATTGCACTTACAGGAAATGGAAATGTAATATTTGAAGTATAATCAGGAGCCTAAATATAGGCTCTTTTTTTCATGGAGATAAATGGAGGTGATAACATGGCAACTAAGAAGGATAAGGAAGTTGAAAAGGTAAAGGAAATAGAAGTAGAAGAAAGTAAAGAAACAATATTAGTATTCAAAGCAACAAGACCTTTAGACAAGGGAGAATTTGAACTATTATCAAATATGGTAAAACATGAAGAAGAGAAAACAGGAGTTAAGATTGTTCTTATGCCATACAGTTGTGAACTAGATGAATAATAAAGCATACAAAGAGAATAGCCATAAAAGTGGGTTCTTAGGTTCGTGGTCGTATAAGTGACGGTTCAATTCCGGACACCTATCTATTCTTTTTAATTTAACAGTTAACTAGGTAGGTGGTGATGTGGCAAAGAAGAAAAAGAACTATGAACTAGCTGAAATAGATTATATGGCAGGAATGAAATATAAAGATATAGCTAAGAAATATGGAGTTAGTATTAATACAGTTAAATCGTGGAAGCAAAGGTACAAATGGAAGAGAGATAATACGCATACTAAAAATAAAAATAGTATGCATACAAAAGAGAGTGCAAAGGAAGAAGTAAAAACATTAATGGAAAACGAAGAACTAACTGACAAGCAAAAGCTATTCTGTATATATTACACTAAATACTTCAATGCAACTAAAGCATATAAGAAAGCTTACAAATGTAGTTACAATACTGCAATGGTAGAAGGATCTAGACATCTTAGAAATCCTAAGATAAAAGAAGAGATTGATAGACTTAAAGCAAGTAAATTAAAAGGGATTCTCCTAGAGGAAGAGGACTTATTGCAGAAGTATATAGATATAGCATTTGCAGATATAAGTGATTATGTAGAGTTTGGGAGGAAGGAAAAGATTATAGGCATAAGTGATGAGGGTGACTTGGTTAAGGCGGAAGATAACTTCATTGACCTTAAAGACAGTGATGATGTAGACGGAACTCTAATAACAGAAGTAAAGACAAGTAGACAAGGAGTTAGTGTAAAGTTAGAAGATAGAATGAAGGCCTTAGAATGGCTAAGTAAGTTCTTTGAAATGAATCCTGAACATAAGTATAAGAAAGAATTCGACAATAAGAAACTACAACTAGAAAAGGAAAGATTCGAACACCAGAGAGAAATGGATGAGAGGAAGATGTGGTAATGGCTAAGTATGCAATATTAAAAAGTTTCTATGCAAGTGAGAAATGGCAAAAGTTTAGACTAGCCATTATAGCTGAAAGAGGTTTAAAATGCGAATATTGTGGAGAGGTAGTAACAAGACCAGGAGAATTAACATTACATCATATTATAGAACTAACACCTGAAAACGTGCATGATGTTAATATAAGTCTTAATCCAGATAACATTCTAGTAGTACATCATGAATGCCATAACAAGATTCATAATAGATTTGGTTATAAACCTGAGAAGAATGTATATATAGTATTTGGTCCACCAATGAGTGGAAAGACATCTTATGTTCAAGAGAATATGAGTAGAGGTGACATGATAGTAGACATGGATAGATTGTATGCAGCAGTATCAATGTTACCTTACTATGATAAACCTGATAATCTTTATAGCAACGTAAGAGTTATTCATAATCAGTTAATAGATAATATCAAGACTAGGTTTGGTAAATGGAATAACGCCTGGATCATTGGAGGATATGCAGATAAGTATAAGAGAGAAAGATTAGCTGAGGAACTAGGAGCAGAGATAATCTTTTGTGATATAAGTAAAGAAGAATGTTATAGAAGATTAGAACTAGATGAAGATAGAAAGTATAGACAAGATGAATGGAAAGGATATATAGACAAGTGGTTTGATAGATATGTGCCATAGTATTATTTTTTTCTGTGGATACCCCCGGCCGAAGTTTTTTTAACACAACAAAAAAAGACCGAGGGAGCTACACCAGAAGCACGTAAACCAAAAATTTTGAAATTCAGTTGAGAGGTTTTGAAAAATGACCAAACAAAAAGTATATGAAAAAGAACTAGAGAAGTTAAAAGAGATATTCCAGGAAGTAGAGGAATCTAAAAGAAAATTAGTAGAAGGTCTAATTGAAGATGCAGCATTCTTAAAAGCTGAAAATTATATATTAAAACAAGTTATCGAAAAGACTGGCATGGTAAAGGTTCATCCTGAATATCCAGACCTACAAAAACCAACAGAAGCGGGAAAACAATATTTAAGGAATATAAATAGTTATTCTGTAGTAATAAAAACATTAAATGGAGTATTACAAAAGAATGCCATAGAACCTGAAGATGAGTTTGATGAATTTATGAAGGAAATGAGGGGTAATGTATAACTTAAAAGACAATGCAATTAATGGTAAACACTCTTATTTACTGGAGTATTACAATAAAATTAAATCTGGTGAGATAATAGCAGGTCAGGAGCTAATCCAGCAATTAGAAAACTTAGTTGAGGATTTAGATAACCCTGACTATTTTTATGACAATGGTGATGCAGAATTTAGAATATTATTCATAGAAAGATTTTGCAAACATACAAAGTCGCCTTTCTTTGGAATGCCATTTAAACTATTACTATGGGAAAAAGCTTTTATTGAAGCTTTTTATTCTTTTAAGTGGAAAGAAACAGGGCTTAGGAAGCATAAAAAAGCTATTCTTTTAATAGCTAGGAAAAATGGAAAGACAACGTTTTGTGCTGGATTGGCTTTAGGAGAGTTCTTTTGTGGCAATGGTGGAGCTGACATAGTATGTTCATCAAATGATGATAACCAAGCAAGTATTATATTCGACGAAATAAACTCTATGAGAGAATGGTCTCGATCATTAGAAAAACGAAGTCATAAAAACCTTCAAGGGATGTATAACCTTACAAATAAATCTACTATAAAGAAATTGTCTGACAGGACTAAAAATAAAGAAGGTAGAAATATTGACTTTGGTATCCTGGATGAGGTACATGAGATGAAAACAAATGTAATAGGTAAATCTATAGAGCAATCACAATCTACTAAAGATGAGCCCATTATGATTTTAATAACTACAGAAGGATTTGTTAATGACGGTTACTTAGATAAACAATTAAAGTATGCAAGAGCAGTTTTAAACAAAGAAATTGAAGATCCTACTCTTTTAGTATGGTTATATACTCAGGACAGTGAACAGGAAATTTGGCAAAACCCTAAAAGCTGGCATAAATCTAACCCAAGTCTAGGTGAGATTAAAAAAGTAACATACTTGGAAGATCAGATAAGAATTGCACAACAAGATAAGTCTGAAAGAGCTTTCATGTTAGCCAAAGATTTTAACATTAAACAGAACAACGGTGAAGCTTGGCTAATGCTAGAAGATATAATAAACGAAGAAACTTTTGACTTAGAAGAATTTAGAGATGGATTTGCTATTGGTGGAGTGGACTTAGCAAAATCAGGAGACTTAGCAAGTGCGAGGATACTCTTGATGAAACCAAATAGCCAAAAGAAATATTTCCACCAGCAATACTTTATACCTGAATCTACGCTAGATAATTTGAATAAAGAAGATCTAGAAAGGTTTAAGGAATGGATTAGACAAGGGCTTATTACTATTTCACCTGGAAACGAAAATGATTTTAGTTTGGTTACTCAATGGTTTGTGAGTCTTTATAAAGACTATGGTATAAGGGTGTTCAATACTGGGTATGACAAATGGAGTGCGCTTTATTGGGTTAAGGAGATGGAGGGTTATGGTTTTGATTGTACGAGAGTAAACCAAGACCATGGCACATTATCAGATCCTTATAAAATGGTTGAAGCAGACTTAAAAAGTAAATTAATTGTTTACAATAACAACTCTATAGATAGATGGTGCTTAGAAAATGCGGCATTGGATATAAACTCTAAACAAGAAATATTAGTAGTCAAAGTAGAGGGTAAGGAAGATAAGAAAATAGATGGAGCTGTAACAATGGGGATTGCCTATAAAATATATCTAGATCATAGAACTGAGTTCTTAGAACTTATTAGGAGGTGACATCATTTGGCATTTAAAGATTTTGTAAAAAACCTATTTACAAGCAATGAAGATAAAAAACGAATGGAATACGCTAAGTTCTTAGATGGATATAGTCCAATATTTAGCCAATTCGGGCATAACATTTACGCCTCTGATGTGGTCCAGATGTGTATTGATGTAATAGCAACTGAATGCAGTAAATTACAACCAAAGCACATTCGAACTGATAAAGACGGTATGCAAATCAACGTTAACAGTAGTATAAACAGGCTTTTTAAATTTGCTCCTAATGAGTTAATGACTACCAGGGATTTTATAGAAAAGATAATTTGGTTATTGTATATGAATTATAATGCCTTCATATATCCAGTTTATGAGTTAAAAACTAATAGACAAGGCAACGCATACAGAGACTATACTGGATTTTATCCGCTTAATCCATCACAAGTTGATTTTATGCAAGATGCAAGCGGAAAGTTGTTTGCAAAACTGTGGTTTGCAAATGGTGATAAATTCACATTAGCATATAGCAATTTAATTCATCTTAGAAAAAAATACTCAGTCAATGACATAATGGGCGGAGGAATTAATGGTCAGCCTGATAATCAAGCTCTACTTAAAGTGTTACAGATAAATGATACAGTCTTGCAAGGATTGGAAAAAGCAATAAAAACTAGTTTAACCATAAGAGGAATAATTAAAATAAATACACTATTAGATGATGAAAAACAACAAAAAGAAAGAAAAAGATTTGAAGAAGCCATTAGGTCTAGTCAATCTGGAATATTACCTATGGATTTAAAAGGAGAATATATAGATTTAAAACCAGATCCAAAATTAATTGACAAAGACACATTAGAATTTCTACAAAGTAAGGTCCTAAATTACTATGGAGTATCAGTACCTATACTTTCAGGAGACTTTACAGATGAACAGTACCAAGCATTTTATGAAAAGACATTAGAACCTTTAATTATTAGTTTGGGCCAAGCATTTTCTAAATGCTTATTTTCAACTAGAGAATTGGATGTGGGGAATGAAATAGTATTTTATCCTCAAAAGCTACTGTTTACTAATACTAAAAATAAAATAGCGGTTGCTGATATTCTAGGGAATAGAGGGGCATTAACAAATAATGAGCTATTATCTTTATTTGGATATCCTCCTTATGAGGGTGGAGATATACGTAATATGAGTTTGAATTATATAGACACAAACTATGCCAGCGAATATCAGCTAAAAAGAGCAGGAATGAGAAAAACAACGGAGGTGATAGATGATGACTAAGAAGAATTTACCCTCTAAAGATGAAATTGTAATTAGAAGTTTTGGAATGAAAGATTTACAGGCCGTAGATGATGGAAACTATATCGAAGGCCATGCTGCAGTATATAATGAAAAAACTAATATAGGTGATTATTTCTATGAGATTATTGAAAGAGGGGCATTTGATGGATGTGATTTTGATGATGTGTTATTTAGTGTAAATCATGACTTAAGGAAAATACCTCTTGCAAGAAGTCGAAGAAACAATGGTAATTCGACAATGCAATTAAATTTAGATACTAAAGGTTTATATGTAAAAGCAGATTTAGACACAGAAAACAATACAGAAGCTAAAAGTTTATATAGTGCAGTAAAAAGAGGAGACATTGATGGAATGTCTTTTATTTTTTATGTAAAAGAGGACAGATGGGAAGATCTAGACAAGGATATGCCTACAAGACATATCTTAAAAGTTAAAAAAGTAAGAGAAGTAAGCGCTGTTAACTATCCTGCTTATGGCGGGACTGATATAAATGCTAGAGACCAGGCTGTATTGGACAATGCAGTACAAGCATTGGAGAATGCAAGGTCGGAGTTGGATAACTCTAAAGAGCAGTTAGAAGTTTTAAAGCTAAGAACAAAAATATTGATGAAAGGTTAAGGTGAAAATTTATGAAGAAGAGATTATTAAAAATATTAAAAGCAAAACAAGAAAGAAAACAAGCTTTAGGTAAAACAGCAAATGAAACAGAATCCATTGAAGAATTAAGGAGCATTAATTCAGAATTAGAATCATTAAATTCAGAAATAGAAGAATTGAGAAGTATAATAGATGCAGTTCCTGATGAAGAACCAGAAGGAGAAGGCAATGAAGGTGAAGGAGAACCTAGAAGCAACAATCCTGTAGGTGGAGTTAACATCCTAGGGACCTACGGAATAGGACAAACCCAACAAAATCAAAGGTCTACAGATGTAACTGATACCCCTGAATATAGAAGTGCATTCCAGCAATTTGTAACCAGAGGGGCGCCTATTCCAGCAGAACTAAGAGAAGACCAAAATACTCTTACAACTGATATAGCAAGTGCAATTCCTAACGTACTTGTAAATCAGATAATAGAAAAAATAGAATCTAGAGGGATGATTTTGCCTTTAGTTACTAGGACATCTTTCGCAGCAGGAATAACTATTCCTACATCTAGTGTAAAACCAGTCGCAACTTGGGTGGCAGAAGGAGCATCCTCAGATAGACAAAAGAAAACAACAGGGAAAATTACTTTTACAAACTTTAAGTTAAGATGTGAAATATCAATGTCTATGGAATCAAGCGCTATGGCATTATCTGCATTTGAAGCTGCATTTGTAAGACAAGTTGTAGAAGCTATGGTAAAAGCTATAGAAACAAAGATTGTATCTGATTCAGATGGGACAACTTCTCCTAAGGGGATTTTAGCAGAAACTCCAAAGGAAGGACAGATATTAGAAGTTGCTGCATTAGATTATAAAACATTAGTAGACGCAGAAGCTGCTTTACCTCAAGCTTATGAAAATGGGGCAGTATGGTGTATGACTAAAAAGACTTTCATGAGTTTTATAGGTATGACAGATAGCCAAAAACAACCTATTGCTAGAATTAACTATGGTATTGGTGGAGTACCTGAAAGAACTTTGTTGGGTAGAAGTGTAGTGCTTTGTGGTGATTACATGGATAGCTTTAGTGAAACGCTTGAAACAGGCAAAGTCTTTGCTTTCATATTCAACTTTAAGGATTATGCTCTAAATACAATCTACGATATGGGAGTACAAAGAAAGCAAGATTGGGATACAGAAGATATGTTAACAAAGGCAGTAATGAGCGTGGATGGTAAGGTTGTAGATTCAAATTCACTTGTTGTATTGAAGAAAAAGGCAACTGTATAATGAGGTGATATAAATGAGCAACATACTTACTCAACAAGAGGCATTCGATATCTTAAGACTAGATGGGGATGCCTCTTTGTATCCTCAGCTTAATATAATTTTACCTGCCATAGATGACTACATTAAAACTGGGACGGGAAAGGATTGGAGCCAGGATTTAGAAATAGATCCAACTGCTAAAATAATAGCGACTGTATTATTAGTAAGATGGTTTGAAGATCCAGGAATGATAGGAAAGGTCTCTGATGAAGGGATAATAAGTCTTGTTAGCCAGCTCCATGCTAAAGCATTAATGGAGAGTGATGCCATATGAACCCTGGAGAATTAAGACATAGAATAACTTTTTTAGAATACACAACAGTTAAAGATGAAGAAGGAATACAAAAGAAAGATTGGACACCATTTAAGACTGTTTGGGCCAGTAGACAAAACCTTCATGGTAGAGAATTTTTTGCAGCGCAACAAGTTAATTCATCTGCAAGTGTAAAATTTAAAACAAGATATATCAAAGGCATAAAAAATGATATGAGAATTCAATATGGAGATGAAATATTTAATATCATCTATATTGACAATATTAAAAACCTAAACAGCGAAATAGAATTCTTGTGTGAGTTGGTGAACGAATGAGCTTAGAATTGCAAGGATTGGATCAATTAATGGCTAAATTAGAAAAAATGAATACCAATGTCAACAAGGTACAAAATCAAGCTCTTAGAGAAGCAGCTAAACCAATCTTAGAATCTCAAAAACAAAATGTACCTAAAGACACTCGCAAATTAGAAAAAGGCTTAAAAATTGGTAGAATTTCAACTAAGCAAGGAGTCAAAACAATAACTGTAGGAATTCATGGCAAAGATAATCCTGGATTATTCTATGGCAAATTTCAAAACTGGGGATATACTTTAAAAACTAAAAAAGGTGTAAAAGTAGTTCCTGGTAAATTTTTTATAGAAAGGTCCAAAGAAGAAAATAAAGACAAAATAATAGAAGTAATGAAAGCAAAAATTAAGGAGGGTATAGACAATGCTAAACGTAAAACCTTTAGTAGTTGAAGCTCTAGAAAATAATCAAACATTAGTAAACCTTCTAGGTGGAGAAAAGATTTTCTTTATGTCTACATCAGAAGATACTGACCTTCCTTATATTACTTATCAAGAAATAGACAATACAGATGATGAATACTATGACAACAAAGCCTATTCAAGTGAAATTTATTTAGTATTCAATATTTGGAGCTATGGCAGTACTACAAAGATTGCTCAAGAATTAGATAAAACTATGAAATCATTAGGATTTAAAAGAACTGGAGCACATGATAATTATCACCAAGAAACAGAAATTTTTCAAAAGATAATGAAATATAAAATTAAGAGGAGGAATGAATAATGCCTAAGATAGGAGTTAGTGATTTACATTATGCACCAATAACTAGTGATGGAAAAGAAGGAACTGTTTATGGTACCCCAAAACCTATTCCACATCTATCTAAAATAAAAATAGATCCAAAAACAAATAGTAAAACTTACTATGCTGACAATGTAGCAGCAGCTACTTATTCAGCTATGGGTGAAGTTGATGTTGAAGCAGAAGTAGGGGATGTACCTTTAGATATACAAGCTGATTTATTAGGTAGCGAATTAGATGCAGGGGTAATGTATTGTAAGAGTACGGACCAAGGTCCTTATGTTGCATTAGGTTTTAAATCTATTGATAGTGATGGGAATACTGAATTTGTTTGGTTATACAAAGGAAGATTTTCTATTCCAGCAGAGGACTTAAAAACACTAGAAGATACTCCTGATTTTCAACCAACTACAATCAAAGGTCAATTTATCAGTAGAGAATCAGATGGACTTTGGAGAGCAGTAGCAAATAGTGGCGCAACAGGTTATGTTAAAACTACAGGAGCCAATTGGTTTAAAGCAGTACATGAGAAACCAACAGGAACAGGAGCATAATAGGGTAGATTAATTTCTACCCTTATTTTTGTATATGAGAAGGTGAAAAGATGGAAGATAAACTAGACAAATGTATCAGTAAGTTAGATACAGCAACAGGGATGTTAATAGTTGCTGCTATGAAAGATAATACAGTAAAAGAAGCCATGAATTTAGTAAGTGAGGTATCAATTGAATTAGGAGATATGATTGTATATGGTTTGGGGGGTAGACAATGAATATTAAAATAGATGGTAAGAATAAAGAATTTAAGATTAATTTTATAAGTGCTAAAATGCTAAAGAAAACTATAGAATTACAAGAAAAAGCAGAAAATGACGATTTAGGTATAGAGATATTAGATGAAATGGCAGAATATATAGTTGATATATATGGAAACAAATTTACTATTGAGCAGTTTTGGGAAGGTGTAGATGTAGAAGACATAGGCCCAATATTTTTTGATGCAGTAAAAACAGTAATGAATAAATTTAAGAGTAAGCTTGACCTATTCCCAAAAAATCAAACGGGGGAGAAAGCGAAGTAGAGCTTATCTCCCCTTATGAGTTTATAATGGATATTTATAGTAACTTACTTAGTATAGGATGGACTATGAATGATATAGATATTATGGATATGTTAGGATACTTAGAAGTGTTAGCTTATAGATCAAATAAAAGAGTAAACGAAAAAGAAAAAACAGTCCCCATTGATAAGATACCAGGATGGTAAATATAAATGTATTATGGTAATATGTAGTAAAGGAGGGGATTGTTATATGAAAAAAGTTGTTAAAATTATTATTGCAGTGATTTTATGGTTATTTTCTTTGGGAATGATCATTGGAGGAACTACTTCAAAAGAAACTGGAATGGTTGTAACAGGAATAATTTTTGCATTAATTGGTTTAAAAGTAAGCGGACTACTACCTAAAGATAAGGAACGAGCTAAAATAAAGGAAGAAGAAAAGATTAAAGAAAAACAAAGATTAGAAGAAATAGGATATTTAGAATCTGCAAATTTAACACATGAATCTGGGTTGTCTATTTCAGAACAAACTCTATGTAAACTTACTTATTGTAAGGATAAAATAATTATCGAAGGTAGTGGAGTGACCTATAATTTATCCACAGATAAGCTAATAGACATGAATGTAAAGTCAAATACTGAAATAGAAACTTTCTATAATAGCAGTATAGGTGGCGCTGTTGGTGGAGCAGTAATATTAGGACCACTAGGAGCTATGATCGGCGGTAGGAAAAAGAAAAAAGAAATTAGAAAAACAGAATATTTCCTTGTGATAACATATGATAAAGCTGATAAGGTTAATTTTATAGTATTTAACACTGATAAAGATCCATTTAAAGCTAATAAGTTTGTAAAGATATTTAAAGAATCTGGAATTAAACATGAAAAGACAGTAGATTTATAGAAAGCAAGCACTTACTTAGGTAGGTGCTTTTATTATGCCATAAAGGTGGTGAGTAGATGGCAGAAGATATTGAAAAACTAGTCGTTAGTTTAGGTATGGACAGTACAGGATTTCAGTCTGGTGTATCAGAATTAAATAGAGAAATGGCTATAGTAAAACAAGAGTTCAAACTAGCAAGTTCTAAATTAGGTGATTTTGGCAACAGTTCAGAACAATTAAATTTAAAAGCTAATTCATTATCTAAACAATTGGATATACAAAAACAAAAAGTACAGTCTTTAGGACAGGCATATGAAGAATCCAAACAAAAAAGTGGAGAAAATACTAAAGCAACTGATGATTTAAAAATTAAACTATTAAGAGCACAAAGACAAGAATCTGAATTAGAAAACCAATTGAAACAAACTAATAGTGAATTAAAAAAACAAAGCAATGTATTTTCTCAAGCAGGGGAGCAAGCTGATAAATTTGGTGGTATATTGAGAAATGCCTTTTCCGTAACTATAGGAATGGGTTTCTTTGATATGATAAAAACTGGATTTAACTATGCAAAGGAAGCTGCATTTGGATTCAATTCTACTTTACAACAAAATCAAATAGCTTTTTCTACAATGCTTGGAAGTGCTAAAGAAGCCAATAAGTATATTCAAGGAATGATGGAATATTCATCTAGAACACCATTTGAATTTCAAGATTTGGCAGAGGGTTCTAAACTCCTTATGGCCTTTGGGTTTGAAGCTAAAAAGATACCAGGAATGATTGAAGCAATAGGAAATGCTGCAGCTGGGCTTGGGATGAGTGGAAAAGAAGGATTACAAAGAATAGGCTTACAGCTTGGTCAAATGCAGACTCAAGGGAAAGCTACTTATCAAGACTTAAAACAATTAGCTCAAGCAGGTGTTCCGGTATGGGATATATTAAGTCAAGCTATAGGCAAATCTACCGGTGAACTTCAAGAGATGGTTAGTAAAGGTATGTTGCCGGCACAAGAAACCATAGATGTTTTGATAGCTGGGATGAATGACAAATTTCCTAACATGATGGAGAAACAATCCAAGTCATGGCAAGGGTTGATGAGTTCAATTAAAGATAATATATCCATAGCATTAGGAACCGCAATACAATCCATATTTGAAAGCTTAAGTGAACGTTTAGAAGATATATCAGAGAAGTTGCAACATTTCAACGAAGTAGCCAAAGATGAAGGTATGAAAGAAGCCTTAAAAACTCTAATTTCTCCCGCACTCGTAGAAGGATTAGATAATATAAGACAGGGATTTCAATGGATAGGCGAACATGGTACAGCAGTTAAAGCTGCATTAGTAGGAATTGGTGCAGGGTTTGCAACTATAAAATTGGCTGGATTAATAGGAGATATGAGAAATACTATTAAGGCGGCTGGCGGAGTAACTAATGCGCTTAAAGGAATATTTACAGCTAGTCCTAAAGTTATCGCAATAACTGCAATAGTTGGTGTATTAGCTGGAACTGCATATTTGCTATACAGAAACTGGGAGCACGTTCCTCCATTCTTCAAAGCCATGTGGGATGTTGTTGCTGCAACGTTTGAAACTGGTAAAAATGGTGTTATGGTAACTTTAAGAGGTATGCAAGTAGGAGTTGCTGAAGTACTTAAATTTACTCTAGGTAATACAAGCAATATGGTGGCTGGGATGTTAGGTATATTTTCTAAAATCCCCAAGATTGGGGACGAATTTGCAAAGGCTCAAGCTAGTGTAAAGAGTTTTTCAAATTCATTAGATAGTTTTGCTACAAGTTCAAAGAACTCTTTGAATAAAGCTGTAGCAGATACTAAAACATCAGCAGGTATGATATCAGGTAATTTTAAATTAATGACTCAAGCTGGCTCCAAAATGACTAATGCCATAGGTAATGACCTCTCTGGTATGGTTGATAAAGCTAAGAATAGTTTCAAAGATTTAGGTAAAGCACCAGATGAAGCTATAGAAGGATTCGATACATCTATTCCAGGCATGGAAGAAGCTGGGGCCAATTTGGTTGATGCAATTGGAAAAGGTGCAGATAAAAAGAAGAAAAAAACTAAACAAAAGTTTGAAAAAATAGCAAGTGAAATGAATACAGCTATAATACTAATAGATGCAGAAATAAAAAGGCTTTTAGCTGATGATAGTAGCTTAGAAGTCCAACAAGCTAACATCCAAAAGGCTATGAAACTTACAGCTGATAAAATAAAGATTCTTCAAACTGAATTCAATAGATTGGCCAAGGCTAAAAATGTAAATAAAGAAACCCTTAATCAGCTTACAAGAGAAATAGAAAATACTAAAAATGCTTATGATGAATTAGGTAGAAAATTAGTTGATGTGTCTGAGAAAATAAGACAAGCTGAAATTAAGATAGTTAATGATACTGTTGATCAGATTAAATCAGCCCTAAAACGTAAATATGAAGAAGAAAGGGAGGAGAAAGAAAAAGCATTAAACGATGAATTAAAAGATCTAGACGAGTGGAGAAAAATCACTATCGAAAGAATTAATGATGTTTATGATGCTAAAATAAAGGCTATCGAAGATAGTGAAAAAGCTAGGCAAAAAGCAGAGCAAAATAATAAAGAATTAACTAGAATAGCAGAAATAAAGTCTAGATTACAAGAACTATCAAGAATGACTATAAAGGATCTAGAAACAGAAGAAGACAAAGTTGAAGAAGTTTATAATAAGAGAATTAGATTAATAGAAGAAGCTAGGGATACTAAAATAAAAGCTATAAATGATGAAATTGCAGCTATTGATAAACTAATGAAAGATGAAGACCGAGCTGATAAAGATGCAGAAGAATTAAAGAAAATTAATAAGCTGAAAAATGCTATTGAATTTGAACACAATGAATACAATAAAGCTGAAATGAAAAAAGAACTTGATAGACTTGTAGCTGAAAGAGACAAGAGATTAAGAAGAGAACAACTTGAAGAGCAGAAAGAAGGACTAAGAAATAAAATAGACATCATCCAATCTGAAGCCGATGAAAAAACAAATAGATTGGAAGAGGAAAAGCAGAATCAAATTGAACAGATAAGATTCCAGGAGAGAATTAACCAGGAAAGAATTAGGCTCCAGGATGAATTAAATAACATCATGAAAGCTAGAGAAGAAAGAGCTCATCAAGATAGTATAAATGCACAAATTGAAGCTTTAAAGGAAAAACAAAAAAACGAAATAAACACAATAAATACCTTATATGCAGAAAGCAAGCTAGATTTACAAAAGAAATTAGAGGATGTAAAAGAGTTTTATAAGATTAGACTAGAGGATTCAAATTTACAAGCAGAAGCTGAATATATGATAATGCAAAATAGCCAAGAAGAAATAATTAAATTGCTATATTCTTATACTGATCATTACAAAGTAGCTGGACAAACTCTAGGAGATAAACTTGTAGAAGGTTTCAGGCCTGCTATAAAAAATATAAAAGAAATGATTGCAGATGTAACAGCTCAAATAGACTCAGCAAGAAGTGAAGCTATAAGGGAAGCAGCTCAGGTATCAACACCAAGTGACGGTGGTAAAAGTAATTCAACTACTAAAACTACTATTAATAAGTTTGAAACCACAATAAACAGTCCTAAAGCAAGGACACCAAGCCAAGAACGTAGAGATTGGGAAAGAACTCAAAGAAATATGATATTCCAAGCAGGATTGGCATAGAAAGGAGTTGAGTTAATGGAAAAGTTAACATTCACTAATTCTAGGGGTGAGAGTATAGAACTTACAAACTCAGCTCCTTTTTTATTGGAGAAGGTAGAAGGTCTAGGAAGTCCTCCAACAAAACTTATTACATCTAGAGCAGTAGGGCAAGATGGGGAAACTTACCATGAAACAAAGATGGAGCCAAGAGATGTAAGGGCAGAAATAGTAATTTTAGCAAATGATAATAATAGCCTATTTAAATTAAGAAGATCCTTAAACAGAATATTTAATCCTAAACTAGGTGAAGGGATACTAGAATATGAAAATGATTATGGTAAATGGGACATTAAAGCGACATCAGTGCAAGCTCCAGTGGAGGGAGAAAAGTTCTCTAGTTCTCAAAAGATGATGATAAACCTAAGAGCACCCAATCCGTACTGGAGAAATATAAAAGAAGATAAAACAGAAATAGCTCTATGGGTTGGAGATTTTGAATTTCCTTTAGAGATTCCTATTGAAGGTATGGAAATGGGACATAGGGTAAGCAATTTAATAGTAAATATTTACAATGAAGGTGATGTTAGCAGTGGTATGCGAATTGAGTTTAAAGCCTTAGCGACTGTAATAAATCCAAGCTTGATAAATATTTATACTGGTAAATACATTAAAATTAATCAAACCTTGATTAAAAATGATAGGTTGATTATTAATACGGAATTTGGAAATAAAAAGGTTGAATTAATAAGAGATAATATAACTTATAATGTATTTAATTATATTGATTTATCTAGTGACTTCCTGCAACTCTATCAAGGAGATAATAAACTTAGATACGATGCAGAAGATGGTATAGATAACTTGGAATGTAGTATTTATTCAAGACCTTTATATATAGGGGTATAGTGAGGTGAGGAAATGGCAATAAGAAGTGGCTTTTTTAACTCGATAAACGGAGATAGAAAATATGATGCTGGAAGATTTGCAGAATACTTTGCAACCTTTATTGGGAATGGAGTCTTTCCAAACCCATCAACAGGATTTCAGGTAATCGCAAACAACAACATGACAATAACGATCAAACCAGGTAAAGCTTGGATCAATGGATATATTGTAATAAATGATGAGGATTTAGTGCTGAGTCTTGAAACAGCTGACGGCTTACTTAATAGGATAGATAGAGTTACATTAAGGTTTGATGTTGTAGGTAGAAAGATTGCTTGCGTAATTAAAAAAGGGGATTCTGCAACTGTGCCAAGTGCAAAATCATTGCAAAGAGATGATGATGCTTACGAATTGGGTTTAGCTGATATCAGAATTGACAAAGGTAGCATTAGTATTAGTCAATCTAATATAACTGATTTAAGATTAAATAGAACTTATTGTGGTATAGTGCATGGATTAATAGATCAGGTAGATACTACAACTTTATTTAATCAATATCAGGCCTGGATTAGTGAAAAGAAAAATGAATACAATGCAGATTTCATTAACTATACTAATGATAAGAAAAATGAAATCAATACTTGGTTTAGCTCTACTTCAACTCAATTAGAAAAAGATTTCAATGCTTGGTTTACTACTATACAAGATGTATTAGATGAAAACACAGCCGGTAATCTTTATAATATGATAGAAGCAATTCCTAAAGTTTTATCAGGTACAACAGAGCCAGTAGGATTAAGAACTGGAGATATATGGCTAAGGGAGTTGAGCTAATATGAAAAATACGCCTATAAGAGTAATATCACCTAATTTTGATTTTCTTGGAGAAATTGATGATTATGAGTCTTTAATATTTATACGTAGACATTTTAAAATTGGAGATTTTGAACTCAGGATAAACATAAATAATAATACAGATATTCTACAGGAAGATAATATAATTCTCTTAGGCCAAGATGGTAAAAAAGCTGGCATTATAAGACATAGAGAAATAGTGCTTGATGAGAGTGGAGAAGATGGAGAAATCCTTATAATTCGAGGATATACCATTAAAGGGGTAATTAGTAGAAGAAGAATAGTTCCTCCTACAGGACAAGGATACGATACGCAAGAAGGTAGTACAGAATACATTATGAAGCAGTTCGTTAATAATAATTTTGTAAATCCTATAGATATAGAGAGAAGAATTCCTCAAGTAGCTATAGCGCCTAATCTAAATAGAGGGCAACAGGATAAGTGGAGAGGTTCCTTTGAAGTAGTATCAGATAAACTAGAGGAAATAGGCGAATATAGCCAAATAGGTTGGGATGTGTTTTTAGATATAACTAATAAAAAATGGATATTTGATGTTGTTGTGGGCAGAGATTTAACAGTAAATCAGAGTACATTACCTCCAGTTATCTTTAGTGTAGATTTTGATAATATCAAAGGTCAATCATATATAGATAGTGCTATAAATCACGCAAACGTAGCTTATGCTGGTGGCCAAGGCGAAGAAGAAAATAGACTTATACAACAAATAGGAAACGCAACTGGATTTGAAAGGATTGAAACATTTTTAGACTGTTCTAGTGCTGAAGATGTTGCAGAACTAATAGAAGAAGGAAATAGAGGATTAGAAGAATTAAAGAAGATTAAAACATTTGAGAGCCAAATCTTAGACTTTGGTTCTTTTATTTATGGCGAGGATTGGGACTTAGGAGATATTGTATCTACTCAGAATAAGAAATGGAACCTTACAATGGACACTAGAATTGTAGAGATTAAGGAAATCTATGAACAAAATGGATTCAATCTTGAACTAGTCTTTGGCAATACAGTTCCTGATTTTATGGACAAGGTAAAGAAAATAGAGAAAAAGCAAATACTTAGCACAGGCAAAACTGGCGAACCTGGCGAACCTGGTACTGATGGAGTAGGTATAGAATACAGTTGGAATGGAACACAACTAGGAGTTAAAAGAGAGGATGAATCTAATTATTCCTATGTTAATTTAGTAGGTCCGCAAGGCGAAAGAGGTCCCCAAGGATTAAAGGGAGATAAAGGTGACCAAGGTCCTCAAGGTATACCAGGACTAGATGGAAAAAGTCTTGAATTCCATTGGAATGGCACTCAATTAGGTGTTAGAGTTGAGGGGGAAACCTCATATACTTATGTAGATTTGAAAGGTGATAAAGGAGACCAGGGCATTCAAGGTATTCAAGGCGAAAGAGGTCCTCAAGGTTTGCAAGGTATCCAAGGAGAAATTGGTCCAATGGGGCCATCAGGGAAAAACTTAGAATTTATCTGGAATGGGACTCAACTTGGGATTAGACAAGAAGGGCAATCTGTATACCAATATGTAGACTTGAAAGGTTCCAAGGGAGATAAGGGAGACATTGGTCCTCAAGGTCCCCCAGGAACTACTACATGGGCAGGTATAACTGATAGACCTACTAAACTAAGTCAGTTTAAAAATGATTTAAACATAGAAAGTGGTGGGACTAAAATAGTAACAAGTGCCACAGAGCCTAGTGGGCTTTCTACAGGAGATCAGTGGCACAGAACATATTAAGGAAGGTGATAATATGGGAAAAATAACGCAAGAAGCATATATAGAAATGCTAGAAAAACTACCGGATGGAAACTTTAAAATAAAATATCCTAAGGTAAAAAGTAAAAGCGGAGTAACCTTTGATGAACATTTGGCAGATTATATTCATCATGCAGGTTATGGAACTGCAAGTGGTACTAATGCTAAAACAATAACATTAGACCCTATACCAAGTGGATATAAAGAAGGTATGACTATAGCATTTAAAAATATTACACAAAATACTGGAGCAGTAACTATAAATGTAAATGGACTAGGT
>Ga0129309_1000841_pt1 | contig 19610 bp, 16 predicted proteins | sample L1105metagenome_FD_94439 | JGI IMG/M metagenome (GOLD analysis project Ga0129309, IMG submission 94439) | Ring-tailed lemur group fecal microbial communities from Wisconsin, USA - L1105 metagenome | ecosystem: Host-associated > Mammals > Digestive system > Large intestine > Fecal | place: USA...
AATTATGGATATCTGCTATAATGGATTTACGGCAATGCAGAACTGATATGTGACGAGTATAATTAGGATAAGGAGGATGCGTCTATGAGAGAAGTATGGGAGAATATCAAGGAATTCATGAAAAGAGACTGGACACCGGCAGAGAAAGCGCTGATGATTATTTGTGCGGTATTATTGGGTGTGGTATATGGTTTTTTGATCGCGCCGATCAAAGCAGGAATCAGTTGCGGCAATAATAATGGCAATTCCTATGTTCAGTCAGATGACGGATACTGGTTAGGTGACGAAGAATAGAGCATTATTTGAGGAAAGTTGGGCATTTTGTCACGTTGACAAAGTGCCTTTCTCTATTCTATAATCTAGTGTGTAAGACAAAGGCGTTTTCATCATGGCATGAGAGCGCCCATTTTTATATAGAACCAGGAATTGTGTGATAATTACATATATTTAGGTCAGGAGGGAAATGTAATGAATAATTACACGAGAGAGGATGTCTTAAGGATGGTGGAGGAAGAGGATGTGGGGTTCATCCGTCTTCAGTTTACAGATATCTTTGGAACCATGAAGAATGTTGCGATTACGACCAGCCAGCTTCCGAAAGCGTTGGATAACCAGATTATGTTTGATGGATCTTCTATAGAAGGATTTGCCAGAGTCGAGGATTCAGATATGTACCTTTATCCGGATCTGGATACTTTTGAGATATTTCCATGGAGACCGCAGCAGGGGAAGGTTGCAAGGTTGATCTGTGATGTGTATAAGCCGGATGGAACGGCTTTTGCGAGTGATCCGAGATATATCCTGAAGAAAGTAATGGCAGAGGCTAAGGAGATGGGATATGAGTTCAATGTAGGACCGGAATGTGAATTCTTCCTGTTCCATACGGATGAAGATGGGATTCCGACAACGCTCTCCCATGAAAGTGCAACGTATTTTGATCTGGGACCTCTGGATCTTGGAGAGAATGCGCGCAGGGATATGGTGCTGACACTGGAGGATATGGGATTCGTTGTGGAATCGTCCCACCATGAACTGGCGCCGGCACAGCATGAGATTGATTTCAGATATGATGAAGCATTGGCAACTGCTGATAATATTATGACGTTTAAGTTAGTAGTGAAGACGATTGCAAAGCGCCACGGGCTTCATGCAACATTTATGCCCAAACCGAAATACGGTGTAAATGGCTCTGGCATGCATACGAATATGTCTCTGAGCAGAGATGGTATGAATGCATTCTCCGATCCGAAGGATGAGAGGGGGCTGAGCAAGGAGGCATATTACTTTATCGGCGGTATCATGAAGCATATGAAGGCGATCAGTTTCATTACGAATCCGATCGTGAATTCATACAAGAGGCTTGTGCCGGGATATGAGGCACCTGTATATATTGCGTGGTCTGCGAAAAACCGGACGCCTTTGATCCGCGTGCCTGCAATGTGCGGGGACAATGCAAAGATTGAACTTAGAAGCCCGGATCCGTGTGCGAACCCATATCTTGCGCTGGCGGTGTGCCTGGCAGCAGGTCTGGATGGTATTAAGAATGAGATCATGCCGCCGCAGAGTATTGATTGCAATATCTTCGAGATGACGGCCGAACAGAGAAAAGAGGCGGGGATCGAATCGCTTCCGAGAAGTCTTCGTGAGGCGGCGAAGGAATTCGAGAAGGATGAGTATATTCAGGCAGTTCTTGGTGAGGATTTATCAAGAAAATATCTTAAGGCGAAGAATAAAGAGTACGCAGATTACCGCGCGCAGGTTACAGAATGGGAACTGGGGAAATATTTACACCGTATGTAGACATTTTCTTTTAAGGCAGACACAATAGAGTGAAGACTGAGAATAACAGGAGGTGTGAGTTTGGTTGGTATTATTGTTGTATTTCCCAATAAGGATAACGCAACCAATATTCGCAACCTATTAGTGCGGGGCGGAATGGATGTAACCGGAGTGGCTACTACGGGTGCTCAGGCGATGAATTACGCGGATACTGTAGATGAGGGAATTGTGGTATGTGGCTATAAACTGAAGGATATGATGTATACGGAACTTCGGGAATACCTGCCGAAGACTTTCGAGATGCTTCTGATCGCGTCTGCGGATAAATGGAGCGAGGGCGGCATAGAGGGTGTTGTGGGCTTGTCAATGCCGATTAAGGTGTATGATCTGATGAACACGATGGATATGATGCTGCGGACGGTCGACCGAAGGCGTAAGAAGCGAAAACTGGAGCAAAAGAACCGGAACTCCGAACAGAAAGCGTTGATAACGAAAGCAAAGGAGCTGTTGATGGCACGTAATAACATGACGGAGGCAGAAGCGCATAGATATCTTCAGAAGAGCAGCATGGACAGCGGGACGAATATGGTTGAGACGGCAGAGATGGTGCTGAGTATTATGTCAGAATAATAGCGGAATTATAATAGAGAATCAAAAGATGGAAGGAGAGTGGGAGTGTGAGATTCACGAAGATGCATGGACTTGGTAATGACTATGTCTATGTGAATTGCTTTAAGGAGAAGATTGAGAACCCGCCGGAGGTGGCAAAGTATGTAAGTGATCGGCACCTTGGGATTGGCTCGGATGGATTGATTATGATTAACCCATCGAAGGTGGCAGATTTCGAGATGGAGATGTATAATGCGGACGGTTCCAGAGGTGAGATGTGTGGCAATGGAATCCGTTGTGTAGCGAAGTATGTGTATGATTATGGACTGACAGATAAGACCAGCATCTCGGTGGAGACACTTGGTGGGATTAAGTATCTTGATCTTATGGTTGCCTGCGGCAAGGTTGCGCTTGTGAAGGTGGATATGGGCACGCCGGAACTTAGGGCGGAAGCGATTCCAATCGAGATGGAAGAAGGTTGGGAAGCAGATCAGGTAGTTGATGAAGTAATTGTAGTGGATGGAACAGAATATCATATGACAGGTGTGTCTATGGGGAATCCGCATGCGGTGGTCTATATCGAGGATGTGAAGGGGCTGGATATCGAGAAGATTGGTCCGAAGTTTGAGAATCATGAGAGATTCCCGAAGAGAATCAATACGGAATTCGCGAGGGTGATTGATCGTAAGACGGTAGAGATGCGTGTGTGGGAGAGAGGTTCAGGAGAGACTCTTGCATGTGGAACGGGTGCCTGTGCGGTGGCTGTTGCAAGTATTCTGAATGGACTGACGGATCATGAGGTTACGATTCGATTATTAGGTGGAGATTTGAAGATTGAGTGGGATCGGGAAGTGAATAAGGTGTATATGACCGGTCCGGCAACTACAGTGTTCGATGGTGAGATTGAAATATAAAGAATATATAAAGGAGTTAGAAGAATGTTTAAAGTAAATGAAGACTATCTAAAATTACCGGGGAGTTATCTCTTCTCGACGATAGGTAAGAAAGTAGCAGCATTCCAGGCAGCGAATCCGGATAAAAGTATTATCCGGCTTGGAATCGGGGATGTAACACAGCCATTGGCGCCGGCAATTATTGAAGCGCTGCACAGTGCGGTTGATGAGATGGCGCATGCAGAGACCTTTCATGGCTATGCGCCGGATCTTGGCTATGAATTCTTAAGAAGCGTAATGGCGAAGAATGATTATCAGGATAAAGGCTGCGATATCAAGGCAGATGAGATATTTATCTCTGATGGAGCAAAATGTGATTCTGGTAACATCCAGGAGATATTTGCAAAAGATAATAAGATCGCCGTTTGTGACCCGGTATATCCGGTATACGTTGATACGAACGTTATGGCAGGACGTACGGGAACTTACGATCCGAAAGCAGAGACATGGAGTGATGTCATTTATATGCCATGTACTAAAGATACAGGTTTTGCGCCGGAACTTCCGGCAGAGACACCAGATATCATCTACCTGTGTTTCCCAAACAATCCTACGGGATCTACAATTACGAAGAATCAGCTACAGGAGTGGGTAGACTATGCGAATAAAGTGGGAGCGGTTATCATCTATGATGCTGCTTATGAGGCGTATATCTCTGAAGATAACGTGCCGCACACCATCTATGAGTGCGAGGGTGCGAGAACCTGTGCGATTGAACTTAGAAGTTTCTCCAAGAATGCAGGGTTCACCGGAGTAAGACTTGGTGCAACTGTCATTCCGAAAGATGTAAAATGTGGGGATGTTTTGCTTCATTCTCTTTGGGCGAGACGTCATGGAACCAAATACAACGGCGCGCCGTATATCGTGCAGAAGGCTGGAGAAGCAGTATATTCTGAGGCTGGAAAAGCACAGTTAAAAGAACAGGTTGCTTATTACATGAAGAATGCAAAGACAATTTATGAAGGATTGAAAGATGCTGGGTACAATGTATCTGGCGGTGTTAACGCACCATATATCTGGTTGGAGACGCCGAAGGGAATGAGTTCTTGGGAGTTCTTCGATTACCTGCTCGAGAATGCGAATGTTGTGGGAACTCCGGGATCTGGATTTGGACCGAGCGGCGAGGGATATTTCCGGTTGACTGCGTTTGGATCTTATGAGAATACAGTGTCAGCAATTGAAAGAATTAAAAAAATGTAGTAGTTGGGGACGTAGTAAAATGCACTTTTACTACGTCCCCAATTAGCAAATGTGGTGTACCTAATTGACATATGCCCTGTACCCAATGTGGCGCAGGGTACTTTTTTGGCTTTTTTTAAATTGGCGGGTTGCGATTGCTTTTGAATTAACAAAAACAAAATATAAACGAAAATAAACACAATTATAGACAAATGAGAACGCAAGTGATAAAATGATAAAACAAAACAAATCGAAAATGGAGGAAAAGAAAATGAAAATTGCAATCGGTTGTGATCCAAATGCCAAGCAGGCGAAAGAAGAATTGATCGAGTTTATTGAAAAGAAGGGATACGGTGAAGTGACAGATTTCGGAAGTGAGGACCCGATCTATGCGAATGTGGCTATCCGGGTGGCAGAGGCAGTTGCGACGAAGGAGTATGATCGGGGAATCTTAATCTGCGGAACCGGGCTTGGCGTATCCATTGCGGCCAACAAGGTAAAGGGTGCATATGCAGCTCTGCTTTCGGATGTCTATTCTGCAAAGCGTGCACGTCTTAGTAATGATGCCAATATCGCATGCATGGGAGCATTTACGATTGGAAATAAGTTGAGAGAAGAACTGACAGAAGCCTTTTTAACAAATGAATTCGAGAAAGGGTGCGCTTCTCAGCCGAAAGTAGATGCGTTCGTTAATTATGAGAACGCACACTAGAATGTGGATCGATATGCAAGAAAAAGGAGGGATGCCCCTCCTTTTTTTTATGCCCCTTTTTATGTATCTGAGCAGAAGTGCTGACCAGATTTCCTGTTGTATTTTGCAAACAAAAGCACGATTAGTTTTTTTGCTGCGCTTCATAAGACGCCATTGCATCACGGATTAATTGCTCGAACTTATCTGCCTGCCATGCGGCGCGTCCGGTAAATAACCCGTCGATGGAAGGCTGTGTGATTAACTGGCAGGCATTGTCAGGGTTTACGCTTCCGCCATATAATGTTGGGATATCCTTCCCGGCATCCCCGAAAAGTTCGGTCAGACATTCTTTGATTATTTTATGCATCTTTTCTGCGTACCCGGCGGAAGCAGGAGTCCCGTTTACTCCGATGGACCAGACAGGCTCGTATGAGATCCAAAGATTGGAAAGGTGGGAGAGGGGGATGTCATGTAATCCTATTTTTAACTGCATTCTGAGAACTTCCGCGCTGATGTTATAATCCTTTTCCTGTGCAGTCTCGCCGATGCAGAGAAGAGTGGTGAAGCCGTGGTTAAGAGCGGCTTTCACCTTCTGGTTTTCTTCGGAATCCGTCTCGCCAAATACATGTCTTCTCTCGGAATGGCCGATCATGACCAGGTTAAGACCGAGTTCTTTGAGCATAATAGGAGAAATCTCTCCGGTAAATTGCCCTTCATCGGCCCAACACATATTCTGAGCGCCTAATTTGATATAGGACTGGTCGATATGCTTGGCCGCACTTTCAAGTGCAGTGTAGGATGGGATGATGAACAGGTCGATATCGTCTCTGCTGATATCTTTTGTCTTCTCATAAAGTGACTGAAGATAAGAAACTGTTTCCTGAATAGTTTTGTACATTTTCAGGTTGCTTCCAAAATATAATTTTTTCATATTTACCTCCTTATGTTGTATTTGATGAATTGATTTCATTATATTCTGGAAACGAAAAAAACGCAACTACAAAAATGGTGATAATAAATAGAAACGAAAAAACAAAAATAAACGAAAGAAAGGAGGGCAAAACTAATATATATCGCACAAAAATGTGGTGTTTAAAATATATAAATGTACTGAATTTACAAAAACATGTTGAAAAATCCTCAAAATCGGGATAAAATTAATTCGCAAACAAAAATTAAACAAAAATAAAACGAAAATAAAATGAAAAGGAGAGAAAGAATGGAAGAAAAGTTCAGACCTATTACAGCGATTACAATGGGAGACCCGGCCGGCATAGGACCAGAGATTGTAGTTGGAACAATGTTATCAAAGGAAATCCACGAATGCTGCAGACCATTTGTGATCGGAAGCAAAGCAATTATGGAAAAAGCAGCCAAAGTATTGGGAAAAGAATTAAAGTACAACAACATTACAGATCCATCAGAAGCAAAATACGAATATGGCACGGTAGATATCCTGGAGACAGGAGAGTATGATACAGATTCTATTGAATGGGGAAAGGAGCAGAAATTAGCGGGTCAGATGGCAATTGACTGGATCATGAAGTCGATTGAACTTGGAATGACCAAGAAGATTAATGCCGTGTCCACATCCCCCATTCATAAGGGAGCAATAAAACTGGTTGGAATCAAAGAGCCGGGACATACAGAGATCTATCAGAACCAGACGAAATCCCCGTATGCGCTTACGATGTTTTCTTGCCATAAGTTAAGAGTATTCTTTGTAAGCCGCCATATGTCTCTGGTGGATGCGTGCCATTATGCTTCCAAAGAGATTGTGCTTGAGAACGTCATCAATATTGACAAAGAACTCCGCAAGATCGGAATCGAGAATCCGTTGATAGCAGTTGCAGGATTGAATCCGCATAATGGAGATAATGGTCTGTTTGGTACGGAAGAACTTACGGATATCGGACCGGCAGTAGAAGCGGCTAAGGAGCGTGGAATCAACGCAATCGGACCTTGCCCGGCGGACTCGGTATTCAATATCGGAAAATCCGGCAAGTTTGATGCGATTCTTTCTCTGTATCATGATCAGGGGCACATTGCATGTAAGACATTGGATTTTGAAAAATCAGTCACACTTACTTTCGGGCTTCCGTTCATCAGAAGTTCGGTAGATCACGGAACCGCATTCGATATTGCGGGAAAAGGAGTCGCAGGATGTGTAAGCCTGATTGAATCAACGAAAGTGGTTGCTGAATATGCAGCAAAGCAGCATGAGAAAGAGATGCAATAATTATGGGAAGCCAAAAAATAGCGGTGAAAGAAAGAGAGGTTAAAGAGATGCCACTGATTGGAGCAGTAGCCGATGATCTTACCGGAGCAACTACCACGGGAGTGTTGCTGGCGAGAAGCAAGGCGAGAACGGCAGTGTTTTTCAATGTAGAAGCTGCAACGCAAGCGGAAGGCGTAGAGGAACTGGATGCTATTATCATCAGCAGCAACAGTCGTCCGCTTCCGGCGAATGGGGCGTACGATAAGGTGAAGGAAGCAACGATCGCCCTTAAGAATATGGGGGTGAAGTATTTCCAGAAAAGAATCGATACTACCCTTCGTGGTGGAATTGGGGTAGAGCTTGATGCGATGCTGGATCAGTTAGAAGAGGGAACCGTGGCTGTTGTGGTACCAGCGATGCCGCAGTCAAGAAGGATTCTGGTTGGAGGATATTCGGTGATAGATGGCGTTGCGCTGATCAATACTCCGGTTGCACAAGATGTAAGAACTCCGGTAAAGGAAAGTTACATACCCAAACTTCTGTCCGTCCAGACGCGCCGTAAGGTCGGACTGGTAACCTTGGACCAGGTGCTTCAGGGAGACGAAGTGATTGAAGAGGCGCTGGCAGAGCGGAGGAATGCCGGATGCGAGGTGATCGTAGTAGATGCAATTGCTTTGCAAGATGTAGAAAATATCGCGCAGGCATGTATTTCCCTGGGATGGAACGTGGTCAGTGTGGATCCGGAACCGTTTACAGCTAAGATGGCATATCATAGGAGCCTGATCGGGATTGAGGAAGCCAATCTGCCTCCGGAGGAAGAAGAGAGTGACAAGACGGTCCTTATTGCGGCGGGAAGCGCAACACCGGTTACAAAGAAACAGATGGCGATCCTCTGCCGGGATGAGCGCCATATAAGAATTAGCGTAGAGCCGATTCCGTTGATTGAAGGCGGCGCGGCTGCTAAGGGTGAGGTGGCAAAAGCGGTTCAAAAAGCAACGGAATTGCTGTCGCAGGAGAAGAAACCAAGGGCGATTCTTTTTGAAACGGCTCTGCACGGCGAATTATTGAATCTGGATGAAGAGGATGCGAAGCGCCATTATGCGGAAGGAATGAGCGCAAACCGTATCAATGCAGGGTTAGGAAGGATTATTGCCGAGGTTCTGGAGTTCTCTGGTAAAGAGAATATCGCTGGTTTATATACAACAGGTGGAGATACAATGGTGAATGTATGCTATCAGCTTGGTGTGGAATGTCTTGAGGTACTTGACTATGTTATCCCACAAACAGATATAGGACGATTGATCGGAAGTGCTTGCCACGGACTTCCGGTGGTTGGGAAAGGCGGATTAACAGGCAATGACAATATCGCATGTGATATTGTAAAACGCTTGTTCAGAGAAGCGGAGAGATAGATATCAGGTGATGAACATCCTGATAATCATGCGGACAATGCATGAAGATATATAAAGAAAAGGAGAGGAAAAATGAATCAACAAAACACAGAAATGAAAGAGACCAGGGATTTTAATATCCTTAACAAGATGAAGGAATTGCCGGGCGGCCTGGTAATTATTCCGCTGGTAATCGCGGTCCTGCTGGCAACATTCGTGCCGCAGTGTTCCAGATTGGAGGCTATGTAACGGCGTTATTCTATGAAGGAAATTCATGTATGATGGGATTCTTCCTGATCATATGTGGCTCTATGATTAATATCAAGCAGGTAGGCATGCCTTTATACAAGGGCGTGGTTATGACAGGGGTGAAGTTCTTATTTGGAGTGCTGCTTGGAATCGTTGTCGGGAAGATATGCGAACCGGAGGGATTTCTTGGAATTGCACCTTTCGTACTGATTGCGGCAATTACAAATTCCAATGGCTCTCTGTATATTTCATTGTCTTCGCAATTTGGTAATGCGACAGATACAGGTGCGATTTCTATTCTGTCATTGAACGACGGACCGTTCTTTACGCTGATTGCGCTTGGGGCAACGGGTCTTGCGAATATTCCGATTAAATCATTGATCGCGGTGTTGGTGCCATTGTTGATCGGATTTGTCTGGGGAAATCTGGACAAAGGCTTCCGTGATGCATGCAAAGCGGCACAGCCTATCGTAACCTTCTTTATGACGATTTCTATCGGCGCAAAGACGGATGTTAAGACAATCCTTACGGCAGGAGCATCAGGTATTGTGCTTGGTCTTATCTCGGCAGCAACAGCAGTTCTCTTCTTCTTTGTAGTTAACCTTTTGCTTCCGAAGAAGGAACGGAATGCAATGGGCGCAGCGATCGGTACTACAGCACTGAATTCAGCCATGACGCCGGCGGCAGTTGCCGAAGCAGATCCGTCTATGGAGGGATATGTCAGTATGGCAACGGCGCAGTGTGCAACAGCGTCTATTATTACACTGTTCTTGTGCCCATTCATAACAGCAGCGTTTGACAAATATATGCAGAAGAAACAGAAGGGTATCTATAGCCCGGAAGGATGGGCTTACGGAAAAATATAATATAATACTCGCTGCCGTGTGGATAGCGGCGCGGCAGCGGTATAGGTGATGCCTGGTTGAAAAGTCTTTAAGGAGAAAAGGGATATGAATCAGATAACCGTACATATGACAAAAGATACATTGTATGACTTCCTGTTATTTCATGCTTATTCAAAATTCAGTGGCTTTTTAGTGAATATTCTGGGGCTTGCTGTTGCGTTTATGGGGATTATTATGTATGTGACGGGTAAGACGGGAACCTATGGCGCGGTTTTCTGTTTTGTGGCTGCGGCAATATTTCTTGGAGGTACACCGCTTCAACTTAAAATAAGAGCGAAGAATCAGGTACTGGTCAATGAAGAATATAAGAATCCGGTGGAATATGTCTTTGCGGAAGAGGGAATTACTGTAAAAAGAGCAGACTTCGTAAGAACGTATAACTGGAAACAGGTAGAACGGGCGGTGGTGACGCCTAAGACAATCGGAATCTATTATGAGAAGGATAAGGCGTTGATTCTGCCAAAGAAAGATTTTGGGGATCGGTTTGTGCCTGTATTTACAATAATAGCTGCCCAGTTAGGGCAGAGTCGGATTAGAATGCGTTGAATACAAATAAATACACAGAAATCTATCATGATATTTACATAAATATGTGAAAAAAATATTTATATATGATACAATAGATTTGTATGGGAATTATAGAATGATGGATTGGGTGGTAAAAAGTATGGAAGAGCGCAGACAGGCGATATTACGTGAAGTGGAAGAGATGGGAAAAGTTAGAGTGGCAGAACTTAGTAAGAAGTTTGAGTGTTCGGAAGTAACGATCCGTAATGATATCAAGAGTATGGATATGGAAGGACTGTTGAAGAGAACCCATGGCGGCGCAGTAAAGATCGAGAAAGAAACAACGAGAAAATATTCCGCGGAAAGCATCTACCGGAATATGGGACGTAAGAAGCGGATTGCTGCCTGTGCATATGAATTCATTGAAGACAGGGATACAATTATCATAGATGACGCGTCCAGTAGTTTTTATCTGGCATTATTTATTAAGGAGCATCCGGAAAAACACCTTGCGATTGTAACGAATTCCTTATTAGTGGGAAATGAACTTGCAGGGGTGGAACATGTTGAACTGTATATGGTGGGCGGTCATGTAGGCGGTCATCTGGCAGCGACAATGGGAGATGCGGCTTTGCAGAATATGGAGCAATTCCATGTGGATAAGGCGTTTATCGGAGTTCACAGCATTAATTTTGACGTAGGACTTACATCGATAGCAACACCGCAGATGCAGGTAAAGCGGGCGATTCTGAAAGCAGCAGAAGAAGTCTATGTATTGGCAGACAGTAGTAAGTTTGGAGGCGGCTATCTGTCGGTGATCTGCCCGATACGGGAAGTGTATAAGATTATTACGGATGATGAGGTATCAAGGGATGTGATTAAAAAGGCGCAGGAGATGGAGGTTCCGTTGGTAATAGCGTAGTCTGGCATATGCTGAGGAAGCATCAGCAAAAAAACAAGAAACGAAACAAGAAATCGCAAAAAACTTTGGAAAAAGGGTTGACTTTCGCCAAAATCTTGCTATAATATAATATGTTCGCTGAAAACATTGCGGATTGGTGTAATGGCAGCACAGCAGACTCTGACTCTGTTAGTAGAGGTTCGAGTCCTCTATCCGTAGTTCCTTGGCAGGGGCGCTGGATGCTTTGGATAACAAGGCATCCGGCCAAAATACCGGAGTGTGGCTCAGTTTGGTAGAGCGCTACGTTCGGGACGTAGAGGTCGCAAGTTCAAATCTTGTCACTCCGACTTAAGCCAAGGTGCTGAAAATAAGGGATTGTGAGAAATCACAATCCCTTATTTTATTCCCGCGAGCAACGAGCCAAGCGGACATGCTTGCATCGGGGTCTTTGACTGAGAAAAATATATGATTCCAAAAACGCTATAGTAATCTTGTTTTGTTATAGTTATATTATAACATACGATAAAGGAAAAGATGGTTGTCATTGACCTTTTTTGAAAAATTTGAAAATTCGTAAACGGGATACGGCTCATGTCTAATTGGCAGATATTAGTTGGTGTTGTTCGATTTTCTATATTCTCCCGGAGAAACTCCATATTTCGCTTTGAATACTTTATAAAAATGCGTTCGATTCGTAAAACCAAGCTGTACCGAAATAGAGGAGATCGGGATATTGGTTTTGATTAAAAGCGAAGCAGCATTCTTTAGTCTAAAGGAAAGGCCATAATCATACAGGCACATGCCTGTATGTTTTTTTACGATGGTATTAATATAATTACCGCTGTAACATAGAGTTTTTTCCAAAGTGAGTCTGGACATTCGACCGTTGGTGTCCTCCATCAGGTGACTAATGCGTGAAAACAGGAGCAAATCGGAACTGGAGTTAAGAGTCACATTACTGATATGATAATATTCTTTGGTATCCAGGTATTGGAATAATTCACATACCAGTGATTTGATGGCGAAGGTGGATCCTAATTTGGGAATCAGCATTGCATGAAGTAACTGGTCAGAAAGATGATGCAAGTCTTTCAGATGGCTCTGATTTTGAAATACCGGGAAGAAATCCAGATAATTTTTTCCTTTTTCTGATTGAAGATTCTCTGCCATAAACTGAAAAATTGAATTTTCAATGGTGCGTTCCTCCTTCGGAAAATAAGCAGTTTTATGAGATCCCAGTAATTCTTTTATCATATTTGCAGACATGCCAAGAAAGAGTACTTTTGCCTTTCCGGTAAATCTTTCTACATGAACGACATTCTGGTTGATCAGGCAGCAGGATCCTGCCGGATACAAATACTCCTTATCTTCTATTTTCTGCGTGATACTTCCCTCCAGGACAAGCAATAATTCAAAAAAACTATGCTGATGGGGAATTCGAGCATTAAATTTGTAAAAATCTTCAACAATTGGTGTTGAATATAGAAACTGATCAAGTGGGGAAATGGTCATGATATTGAAGAAATCTTTATCGGAAAGCCCACTGCAATAACTTAAGGTAAATTGTATCGGTGCAGACATATCATAAAAGGAACTGATGGTGCTTTGAGTATGATATACTTTTAAAGTATTGCCCTCTTTTTGGGAATGTGTAGGATTCTGTTGCATAAGTTCTCCTTTCACTTTGATAAATAGTAAAAAAATATTCACGAATATGATACAGTTTTTGCGGGACAATGATATCGGTGACATTGTGAAGTTTGGTTAAAATTGCTAAAATTTAAACATATCAAGATAAAGTATATACATTATCACGAAAAAAGTAAAGGCTATTGCAAGAAAAGTAAAGGAGAAAGAGAGAAAACTTATGAATGAAAAGAAGTATTTAAAGTGGTATCAAAAAGTAGCGTATGGTTCTGGTGATATGGCAGGAAACTGCGGTTATGCACTGATTTCAAGCTTTGTGATGCTTTACCTTACGAATGCTGTTGGTTTGAATAGTGCAATTATTGGTACTTTAATGATGGTGTCGAAATTGTTGGATGGTGTATCAGATATATTTTTTGGTGGCCTTATGGACAAGACAAAAAGTAAGATGGGGCAGGCGCGTCCTTGGATGCTGTTTGGACAAATCGGGGTCTCGGCAAGTTTGTTTTTAGTTTTTAGCATTCCCAGTATGAGCCAAACCATGCAATATGCTTATTTCTTCGTATTCTATACGGCATATAATGCAATATTTTATACCGCAAACAGTATTGCATACGCTTCATTGGCGGCCAAAATAACAAAAAATGGACAGGAAAGAGTACAACTTGGATCTATCAGATTCATCTTTGCAACATTTACAACATTAGTTATTTCTTACAGTGCAATGGGACTGGTAGAAAAGTTTGGTGGTGGAACGCAGGGATGGCGTATGGTTGCGCTGATCTTTGCAATCATCGGACTTATAGTTAATACATTTTCTGTTTTGATGGTAAAAGAAGTTCCGGATGAAAATGTTGTTGAATCTCCTGAAAAGAAAAATGAGGGTGGAACAAACGTAAGCTTCAAGGAATCTCTAAAATTATTGTTAAAAAATCCATATTATATTATCATACTTGGATTATATCTGGTAAATTATATATACAGTGGAATTACACAGGGCGCAGGAATTTATTTTATGACCTATTACATGGGTGATCCTGCATTATTGGGGACATTTTCCCTAGTCAGCCTGATTCCGGTTATGATCATCTTAATGCTGACACCGACGTTGGTAAAAAAATTCGGTACGATGCGGAAGGTGAATTTATATGCCCGTGTAATTACTATATTGATGGGGATTGTCTTTATTGTAGCGGCAATGAATAAAAATCTGCCGCTTATGCTGGGAACTGCATTTTTAAGAAATATGGCAGGTGGTCCACTTACTGGCACGTTAAACGCGTTGGTTGCAGAAACCAGTGATTATACCTGGAGAACGCAGAAGAAGAGAATTGATGGCGTAATGTTTAGTTGTTCTTCCATTGGTGTAAAACTCGGCGGAGGTATCGGCAGTGCGATTGTCGGATGGCTTCTTGCATTGGGAAAATTCGACGGAACTGCTGCAGTACAGCCTGCAAGTGCTGTTAATGTGATTTTCTTTATGTATGCGGTAGCACCAGTTGTGTTTGGTCTGATAATAGCAGTCCTGATCTATTTATTAAAAGTGGAAGATGCAAACAGAGCATGGGATAAAGAACATTTAGAAGGAGAAAATGCATGATTCGTAGAAACTTTAATCATGACTGGCAGATAACAAAAGGCGGAAAAGGCGCTGATACAACTTCGTTTATGGGAGTGTCAGAGGTGAAGAAGGTACACCTCCCTTATGACGCGATGATCCATGAGGAACGTACTCCTGATGTGGAAAGTGGCGCTCAGACTGGTTTCTATCCGGGCGGAGAATACATATATCAAAAGTCTGTGATGATACCGGAAGAATGGAAAGAAAAAAGAGTAATTCTGGAATTTGAGGGAATCTATCAGACTGCGATGGTTTATATCAATGGTGCACTGGCAAAGCGGAATTTATATGGATATTCTGATTTTTATGTGGAATTAAATCCATGGCTGAATTATGGAACTGAGAATCAGATCAAAGTGATTGCAAATAACAGTACAGTTCCGAACAGCCGCTGGTATACCGGCAGCGGTGTTTACCGAAATGTAAAATTAATCATAGGGGACAGGATTCATGTCCCCGCAGATGGTGTCAGAATTACAACTTTGACCGCTGATGAAGAATCGGCAGTCATTGAGATAGAGACAAAGATACAAAGTATAAGCAAAATAAGGGAAAATGTTTTTGTCAATGTTGGTCTTGAAAAAGATGGTAAGACCATTGCGTCAGATCGTCAGAAGGTGATAATGTATCCGGAAACAAGAGAAACCGCAAGATGCAGCATCTGTGTAATGAAGCCGGAACTGTGGGATTGCGATACACCCAATCTGTATCAGTGTAAGATACAGATTGAATCACTTGGCGAAGTTCTGGATGAAACCATAGAAACGTTTGGAATTCGGACTTTGACATTGGATTCTGTGCATGGTCTTCGTATGAATGGGAAGACGGTGAAGATGCGTGGAGCCTGCATCCACCATGACAATGGAATTCTTGGAGCAGCAACATTGGAGGCAGCAGAAGAGAGGCGATGCAGACAGTTAAAAGAAGCAGGATTTAACAGTATTCGAAGTTCCCACCATCCAATCAGTAAAGCAATGCTGTCGGCCTGTGACCGTTATGGAATCATGGTTATGGATGAATTGAGTGATATGTGGACACTTCATAAAAACCCATATGATTTTGCATTGCATTTTGAAGATTGCTGGGAACAGGTTGTGGAACAGATGGTGGCAATGGATTATAATCATCCGTCGGTGGTAATGTATTCCTCCGGAAACGAGATTACAGAAGCCGGTTCTGATGCAGGTGCTGCAATGAATCGAAAAATCTGTAACAAATTTCATGAACTGGATTGCACAAGATTTACGACAATAGGATTGAATGGTCTTATGACAGCCGGACGGCGTTTGAGAGATATTATGGCTGATGTAATGGGACAATTCGGGACACCGGAAGCAGATGGTTCAGGAAACAATGACGGAAGCAATGCATTTAATAGTTTTATGAGTATGATGGAAGGGGAACGCGGAGAATATTTTTCTACACATCCGTTGCTGACAGAAGCATTGGAAGGATGTTCGGTATCCAGTGATATTGTCGGACTTAATTATCTCACGGGAAGACATGTGCTTGAACATGAGATACACCCGAATAAGACCGTTCTTGGCACAGAAACCTATCCGGCAGATATTGTAAGATTATGGGGGATTGTAAAGAGATATCCGCATGTGCTGGGAGACTTTACCTGGGCCGGGTATGATTATCTTGGAGAAGCAGGATGTGGAATATTCCATTACGACGGCAATGTGAACTTTTCCAGCGTATATCCGGAAAGGGCCGCTTATATTGGCGATTTGGATCTGATTGGATACCGGCGTCCGATCAGTTATCTTAGGGAAATCGTATATGGACTTCGGAAAGAGCCGTATATCGCAGTAGAGAGGGTAAATCGTTATGGTATGAAATGCTCGAAGACACCTTGGATGCATAAAGACTGTGTCTCGAGCTGGACCTGGTCCGGATATGAAGGCAGACCTGCTGTTGTAGATGTCTATGCGGATGCGGAAGAAGTGGAATTGTTCCTGAATGGACATTCCCTTGGGAAGAAACCTGCAGGAGAACAAAATGAATTTACCGCAACCTATGAACTGGTTTATGAACCGGGTGAACTAATCGCAGTCAGTTATGAAGCTGGAAAAGAAACCGGAAGGTATTCTCTGACTACAGCGAGTGAGAGGATACAACTCTGTGCAGAAACTGATAAAAAAGTACTTCGTGCGGACGGAGAAGATCTTTCTTTTATTACTGTGAAACTGGTGGATGAGAACGGGACGGAAAACCTCTTTGCTTCTAAAAAAGTAGCAGTGTCTGTAGAAGGTGCAGGAAGATTAGAAGCATTTGGAAGTGCTGATCCACAATCTCTTTCCAGTTATGATGATACGGAGTGGGATACCTATGACGGATACGTAATGGCAGTTGTCAGGTCAGGAATGGAGACGGGAAAGATAAATGTTGTTTTCACTTCAGACGGATGCAAGGATGTATGCGTGGAAATTGAAGTTCAATAATAAATAGAGGGTGAAACATAGGTCGTTTTCACCCTCTATTTATCTGTAATTATTTCTGAAAAAATATTTTTAGAGTGTCGATTTGTGTCGATAAAAAATGACTATAATTATTGAGATTATGGTTGACTTATAGAAGTTTTTGGATTACGATATAAAAAATTTCTTGAGTCAATGATAATTTGACGAACGTACAATAAGTAATGTTATTCCTTACAGATAAAATCAGATTAAGATCAAAATTCTATAAATTCTTATGTTACTAAAAACCCTGAATATTTAAAATCCATTTACATTTAGAAAGTTAATTCATAACAGTATTTCAACAAATGATAAAGTATATAGTCTTATAAATTCTTTTAGTTCTATATTGTCTAACTTTTTACTTATTTATCAAAAATTCCATGTTTTAATTATTTTAATCAAGTATTCCAGGTTCTAAAGGAGGTGAAGAAGCAATACTACGAACTTTTAATACAACCATATAATGAAAGGAGATTAAGTGATATGAGAAAAGTTAAGAGAGGAATCGCCTTGCTTCTGATCTTGTCCATATGCCTGACGATAGTGCTGCCGTATATGAGAACGGTATTAGCATCAGACGATATGACGGGGAATGGAAGTCGGGAGGAGTCTGACCATACAGTTGTTATTGAAGATGCAGAGCATGGTCAGATATGTTTTGTCGAGACAGAAGAAAAAACGATGGTCTATCATGAAGGAGAGACGGTTTTGCTGAAAGTACAACCGGAAGAGGGATTTCAATTGAGAGAATTGCTGATTATGGATGCGGGGAATGAGGAGAAAGTGACGGATGCCAGGCAAACTGGGGATGGTTTGCTTGCATTTGTGATGCCGTCATACGCGTTGGTTATAAGAACGGAGTTCGGACGGATGGGACAAGAAGTCGAAGAAGGAAGAACAGCAGATGATGAAGCGGATGAGAATAGGGATATAGGATTGGAAAGCAGCCAGACAGAATCTCATGCATTTCTGACAGATGGATTCGTGTGGGGAAAAGACAGTGAGAGGGTTGAACTGGGGATAGATGCGATTCTGACCAGTGGACCGATGACAAGGTCTGCTGTTGGTTCTGCGGTGACGATCCGCCCGGGTACTTCCCACAGTTATGGCAGTTGGAGTACTTATGAGTACAATATTACGACCGGCTCCGGTCAGTTCCTGGGATATTGCGCCCAGCCGATGCTTACGTCTCCGAATGGGACATACACTGTCTCGGAGTTGAATCATGAACTGATTAAGGCAGCATTACTTATTGCACCTGGCGGCATGCCGGAGATGTACAATAATTATGGCAGGAATATCTATAACGAAGCGGATCATAACGTATATGCATATGCCCATGCTTTAATTGGATATCTATACAGCGGTTCTTTACAGGGACTTTCTGCGTCTATGGCAGATGGGGTTAAGAATATGGCGGTGGTATTGAATCAGTTATCTCAGAATCCGCTTGATCCGTCTTATTCCGTTTTTCAAAACTACATGAGCCAGTATAAAGTATATATTGCATATTGCGGTTCTTCGTCCGTTCAGAATATTGTATGGCTGGAAAAGAATCCGGTTGGATATGCGAAACTTAAGAAATCTTCGGCGAATACTGGAATTACAGGCGGCAATAGTTGTTACAGACTTGAAGGAGCCCAGTATGGTGTATACAGGGATAATGGATGCAGCCAGCTGATAGAGACTCTGACAACGGATGCGAATGGAGATTCGAATGCGGTAAGCCTGGATCAGGGGACATATTATGTGAAAGAGATACAGGCGCCGCAAGGGTATGTATTGGATGAGAAGGTATATCCGGTACAAGTGACGGCAGCACAGACTGAGACTTTGCGTGTTAGTGATGAGCCGGCGAAGGCTCTGGCTGAGATTGAACTTCAGAAGATTGATCAGGAGACGGGGATGGCGCTTTCGCAGGGGGCAGCGTCTCTGGAGAATGCGAAGTTCCGCGTGAATTTTTATGACGGTTATTATACCAGTGATAATCTGCCTGAGGAAGCGACAAGAACCTGGATTTTAAGAACCCGGTCAGTTACATTGCAGGATGGAAGTTCGCGTTATATTGCGGAACTGGATGACCGATATAAAGAGTCTGGGGATGAATTCTATAGCGTGGGAGGAAGCAGGATACTCCCATTAGGTACAATCAGTATCGAGGAGATACAGGCGCCTTGCGGATATCTTCTTGAAGGTGTATGCATACAGGCATCAAATGGTGCGGAACAGGCAGAAGGGGTGTATGTTACCCAGGTGCTACAGGATGGCGAACAGGTTATCGTGAGGAGTGGCAATGAATATGCCGCAGCAGATCGCGTGATCCGCGGAGATTTTGAATTAACCAAGATTGATGAGAATACGCAGAGACCGATGGAGGGAGTCCTGTTTAAGATTACATCCAATACAACCGGTGAGTCTCATACATTTACCACAGATGCCAATGGGCATTATTCTTCAAGATCTGATTATGCTGCCCACAGTTACCTTACCAA
>Ga0129309_1000843_pt1 | contig 19575 bp, 15 predicted proteins | sample L1105metagenome_FD_94439 | JGI IMG/M metagenome (GOLD analysis project Ga0129309, IMG submission 94439) | Ring-tailed lemur group fecal microbial communities from Wisconsin, USA - L1105 metagenome | ecosystem: Host-associated > Mammals > Digestive system > Large intestine > Fecal | place: USA...
CGGGCAAAGCGGGTCAAAAACAGCGCTTCCTCCACCGCCGAATCCCCGCCGCCGACGACATAAACCTCCAACCCGCGGAAAAACGCACCGTCGCAGGTGGCGCAGTAGGACACGCCCTGCCCGGCAAAAGTCTCTTCGCCGGGGCAGCCCAGCTTGCGGGGCGAGGCGCCGGTGGCCAAAATCACTGTCCGGGCCTGATACTCGCCGGACGCGCCGGTCAGGGTCTTTACCTCTCCCTCCAGCTCCAGCGAACGGATTTCATCCGTCTTTCGCTGAGCGCCAAAAGACTGTGCCTGCTCCATCATACGGGCCGTGAGGGTATAACCGGTTTCGTCCTCAAGCATTGCGCCGGGATAGTTTTCCACCCGGTCGGTCTGGGCAGCCTGTCCCCCTTCGGCTCCCCGCTCCAAAATCAGCGTGGAAAGCCCCGCTCTGGCGCCGTACAACCCGGCTGCAAGGCCCGCCGGGCCCGCGCCGAGAATGATTAAATCGTATATTTGCTCCATGATATGCCTCCTTTATTTTCCTGCCGCAAGGCCTGCTCCTAGTATGGGCCAGCCGCAGACAGGATATAACCAAATTGCCGGACGAAATCCATCCGGCAACGCGTATTTATATTCCCATCTTCTTTGCCAGTGCAGCGGGAGCGGCGGCGCAGGTCATTGCCTCTTCCGCGCTGATTTTTCCCTGCCGGTACAATTCCAGAATGCTCGCGTCCATGCTGATCATTCCCTCGCCCGCCGACGAATAAATCACCGTATCAATCTGGTGCACCTTGGATTCCCGGATCATATTGCGGATGGCGCCGTTGACTTTCATAATTTCAAAAGCGGGAGCCACCGACCCATCTTTGGCCGGAATCAACTGCTGGGACACCACCGCCTGCAGCACCATGGACAGCTGCACCCGGATCTGCGGCTGCTGGTTGGGCGGAAACGCATCGATCACCCGGTCGATGGTATTGGCCGCGCCAACAGTGTGCAAAGTGGAAAAGACCAGATGCCCGGTTTCTGCAGCGGTCAAGGCGGTGCTGATGGTCTCATAATCCCGCATCTCGCCCAGCAAAATGACGTTGGGCGCCTGCCGCAGCGCTGCTCTGAGCGCCGTGACATAGCTTTCTGTATCGTTGGAAATCTCCCGTTGGCTGACCACGCTTTTTTTGTGGCTGTGCAGATACTCAATTGGGTCCTCCAGCGTGATAACATGACAGTTGCGGGAACGGTTGATCAGATCAATCATGCAGGCCAGCGTGGTGGATTTCCCGCTTCCCGCCGGCCCGGTGACCAGTACAAGCCCCTTTTTCAACCGTCCCAAATCCAGCACCGTCTGCGGTACGCCCAGCTGCGCCGGGTCCGGAAGGTCGAATTTTACCACCCGGATTACCGCTGCCAGAGAACCGCGCTGTTTATAGGTACTCACCCGAAAACGAGACACTCCCACCAGAGAAAAAGAAAAATCATCGTCTCCCTTTTCCAGCAGACGCTTGGGGTCCCGCTGAGAAGCCAGTTCATAGATCTCCAGGATCATCCGGCGGGTCGCGTCCGGATACAGCTTTTCCTCCGACTGGTTCTGGATGCTGTTATTGATTTTATAAGCCAGCGGCAGGCCGGATACGATAAAAATATCCGAAGCGCCTTTCTCCACTGCCGCTTTGAGCATTTCAGTCAGTTGCATTGTCCGTCTCCTTATCCCACAGGAAGATTACCCGGCTGGAACACCGGCATACCCGACTCTTCCTGCATTTCCTGCGGCGGAACTGCCTGCCACAAAAGCCGTTGGATGGAAGCGTTCTCCCGATTTAGCCAGTAGCGCTCCGTCACATCCAAACGGATTTGCAGTGTCCATCCGTCCGCCCCGCACACCGTACCGGAAATCAGCCATCGGCCGTCCTCCGAAACGGTCAGCGCGGCGCCGTCTTCCGACAGATCCGGGCTGTCAAAATCCCTCAGGGCATTTTCCAGCGCCAGGCGGCAGGCCGTTTCCTCCTGCGTCTGCGCCGGCCGCGTTCTTTCCAAAAGATCCGCTAGATCCGAAAGCATCCGCTCACCGGCTGTGTCCAGCGCATAATAGGTAGCCGCCGCATCAGCGGTTTTCCGGCTGAGCTTATAATCCGCGTTGGCAGACACCAGGCTAAGCGTGGCGAAGGTTGTCAGGCACAGCACAACAAAAACCATCAGGATTGACGAAGAGCCGATACTCAACCCAAAACTGCGTTTTTCCTTTTTCATGGCTGCACACCCTTTCTCATCCCATCAGTCACGCTTATCCCAGATATTTTTCCACTGGTATTTGTAAAATTTCCCCTTTTTCATTCCAAACCGCAACCACCGCTGAAAAATAATCCTCCCGGCCGGTTGGGGCCGGAGTAATCTCTCCGCCGCCGGGCAGCACCATGCGTTGGCCGGCGCAAAGCACTGTTACGGTGTAAATCGCATCCTGCGCGCCGGTGCGGTTCCATCCGACGTCGAAATACAGATCCAATCTGCCATCCGCGGCTTTTGCATCCAGCTGGGCCGCCAGCTTTTCCAAATCGCCATCCGCCGCCTTAAGCCATTCCGCCGCGGACTGGACCTCCCGGGTCGCCGCCGTCAGCTCTCCTCCCGCAGTACTGGTCAGATGGGCCTGCACAAACAGGTTCACACACACGGCGCTGGTCACCGCGAAAAAGAGGATCACAATCATCAATTCCAGCAAGAAAAGGCCGGAGCGGGACGTTTTGTGCACTGCCATGACTTGTGTCTCCCTTCCCTTATTCCCCGCACCGCAGGAAAACAGTCGCCCGGCGGGTCTCGCCGTCTGTTCCCGTGGCGGTCAACGTCAGCACAGAGCCCTCTTTTTCAGCCAGAAAGCTCTGCTGTTCCTTAATCGGCTGTCCGTCGGTCGGCTTTACCTGCACACCCTGCTCCACAAAAACTTCCCGCAAATAGCCGTCGTACACATAAATCCAGGTTTCATAGGTCCGCTCCCCCGCCTGCTGCGACAAAACCAAAGCCGGACTATCCCCCACACTGCGGATTGTCACAGCATTCGCCGCATCGTTCTGGCGCACCTTTTCGGTCAAATAGGTCAGGGAGGTGCGGCTGTCATAATTGCTGTCCATCCCGCGGACTGTCTGCCGGTACACGTTGGCGCCGATGACCACAACCATCAGCGCAGAAGCGGCAAACACGCAGAAAAGCGCCAGAGTGAACAAAAAATCCACCACATGCCCTTTCTGTGCGCCAAACGGTTTCATGCCGTCATCCCCTTTCCCTGTTGTTTTTTATTCCTGCCCGGCGGATTCATCCCCGATGGGAAACACGGCGATTTCCGGCAGCAGGTTTGCGCCCAAACGCTGGTAATGAATCACATATCTGCTGTCGTCCACCGCGAGGCCGTAATTCTCTTTCAAATATTCCACACTTGCAGGGTACCGCCCCTCGACGGCATAGCACTGCACCGCCGCACGGCGAACCGCCTGTTCCGCAAAACGAAGCTGCTCTTCCCGGGCTGTTTGGGAGACGCTTTGAATGCCGAAAGAAAACAGGGCGACGATCAAAACAAACGACGCCAACGGCAAAAACAAGTCCTTTAACAGAACATGCTCCTTTTTCTGTTTAAAATACCGGCTCATGCCTTGCTCCTTTCTTCCGCACCCGGGAAACAGGTCAGCCTATGCTGCTCATAATCCCCATCAAAGGCAACATGACCGAAAGCAGGATCATGCCGACAATGATAGACAAAATTGCCACCAGAGTCGGCTCCAGCACCCCCAGCAGCTTGCCGACGGTTTCGTCAATTTCTTCTTCATACCGCTCGGCGATTTTTTTCATCACCGCATCTGCCGATCCGGTTTTAAAGCCCACGGTAATCATGCGGGCATAAACGCCGGAAAAAAGCTGGGTTTCCATCAGCGATTCTGCAAAAGAGGCGCCTTCGGCCATTTTCTGTTTCATCTGGCTGATCTTTTCCCTGGTTTTCACGTCATCAATCAAATTGGCGGCCATATCCAAGGACTGGTCCACGTCCAGCCCGCTGGACAGCATCATCGACATAGCGGAGGCAAAGCGCCCGGCCGCCACTTTCGCCGCAATGCGGCGGGTTGCAAAAAAGCTGCCGTAGCAGTGGGATAAAAAGGCGCGGCCGCCCGCTGTCCGCCGCAAAATCAGCCAAGCGGCGGTTAAACCCAAAAGCACGCCGACAATCACTGCCGAATAACGGCTCAGCCCGGCTCCGAAACGCATAATACCCTGTGCAAAAGAGGACATTTCGCTGCCCAGCTGCTGGAACACCTGATTGAAAACCGGCAGGACGCTGCCGATTAAAATACCGATGATCACCGCCATAATGGCGATCATAATGAGCGGATAGGTTACGGCGCTTTTTACGCTGCGGCTGATCGCCTGGCTGCGTTCATAATAAGCGGACAGGGAATCCAGCACTTCATCCAGCCGGCCGGACCGCTCGCCGATTCCCACCATATCCAGCATGTATTTCGGAAAGCGGCCTGTTTGCGCCAAGGCCTTATGCAGCGGCGCACCTTCCTCCAATTTGTTCAGCACCGACTGCATCAGCTCCCGGGTGCGGACGTCGCCGGCGTCTTCCATCATAATCGAGATTCCCTCCTGCGCCGGGATACCCGCTTTGGTAATCAAAGCCAGCTGCGCGCAGAACGCCGAAAGCTCGTTGGCGGAAAGGGTGCCTCTGGTAGAATCTTTCGCAGCCATTTTGTCACTCCTCACACAAATTTAATGCCTTTTTAATACACATACATGGCGTTATAATTGCTTCCGTTGCCGATATAGTTCATAATATCGCTGCTTTCATTGCCGCTGGAGGCAAAGGTCGGGTCCATCCGCTTCCAGGACTGTCCATCAAAATAAATGATCCCGTTGACCCAGCCCACATCGGTGATATAGGTGCTGATCCAGGCATGATAGATATTGCCCGCGTATCCTACCACCAGCTTGGTAGGGATATTCTGGGTCCGGAGCATGGTGGCCATCACCGCCGCATAGTCAAAGCAGATTCCGATGCCGCTGGAAAGAATGCTGTCCACATTGGGCAGATATCCAAACGAGACGTTCGCCGCTTTATTGAAATCATAGGAAATATTGTGAATGACATAATTATAGATATTTTCCACAACCTCCAGATCATTGGCGGCCGTGCTGGCCAAGCGGGCGCCTTTCGCCACCGTTTGGCTGCCATTGTAAAAATTCACATACTGGTTGGGATATAAAAACGGCAGAAAGCTGTTGCGCAGGCTCACGCTGATGTACTGGCCCAACGCCAAGGCGTACTGGTTGCCGGACACGTTTTCATATATATTGATGCTGTATCCCCCGCTGCCCTGAGACAATGGAAACACTTCATATGAGCCGCTGTTATTGAGCGCATAAGTATAGGTGCTGCCTCCGTCCCGGGTAATCTGCACCCGGATTTTGGAGACGCTGCCGCTGTATTTGACCATGACATATCCCTCAGAAGTGTTAGATGCGTCGATTTGGGCACCGCCGCCGGAATAAACTTCTGTGCCGGAGGCCACCGGCGTCAGCACCGTATAGGTTCCGGCGGACTCTGCCGGTTTTTGCGTTTGGGTCTGCTCTGATACCGCGTCGGACAGGGATGGTTCCGAAACAGAAGGCGCCTGCGGTTCCGCCGCAGAAGACGGCTCCGGTGCAGAGGAAGACGGTAGCGGTTCCTGACTTTGCTGCGACAGCTCCTGAGAAAACTGGGAAGAAAGGATTTCTTCCGCGCCGGCTTCAGAAGAAAAGGCGTCCCACTCACCCAAAGCCGACTGAGACGGCCATTCCGGCGCCGAGGAACCGGAGGCCTCCGACGCCAAAGAAGAAAAATCCTCATCTCCGCAACTGCAAAGAGTCAACAACAGCATACCGCTCAAAACCAGCGCCGCCAAGCGGCTAAGCGGACGTTTCGGCACCTTTCCTTCACCTCTTTTCATCATATGCCGCAGAAAAACCGCCCTATTGCGCCTGGGATACGGAAGAATCGGCGTTCCCTTTCGCCGCAAACATCACCTGGCTGTTCATCTCCCAAACATCAACCAGCCGGCCGGTTACCACAATGCGGTTGATAAAAGTGCCGATGGGATCGCAGGATGTCAGGGTCAGGCAGGGGTAGTCCTTACAGGCAATGGGGTTCCAGTTGTCCGACTGGATGATCTGCGTAGACTCGTACTGATAGATATAGACCTTTTCCTGATAAACCAGATACATCAGATCCCCGTCAGTCAGCCGGTCAATATAATAAAACTCCGCGCCTTCAATATCCCGATGGCCGGCAATGCTTACATTGGCGTTGGTATGCGGCGCGGGCAGCTGCGAATACTCATATAATCCAGGGCCGGAGCGCAGAGATTCGGTGTCCACATTGTTCTGGACCAGCACATCCTGGTCCAGGGACGGAATGACCAGGCGCAGATTGCCGTTTTCGTAAGCTTCCCGGTCAGTGGTGACCACCAGTTTGCCTACCGGGTAATCCTGCCGTACCTGGCTGAGGCTCCACCCTTCGGCAAGAGACACTGCCGACAGTTCCAGCCCCCGCTCCGGCGGCGCTTCCGGACTGCGCATCATCCAAAGGCCCGTGACCAGCAAAATCAATCCCAAGCCCGCAAGAATCAGCGACATCGCCTGACGGCGGGTCAGTCTGCGTTTTTCCTCCGGCTGGTTGATTTCCATTGTTTCGACCTCCTAAAACACTTGCGCAAAAACGAACAAAAAACTAACATTTAAAAAATATTATAAACGATATTCCTATAAAAAGAAAGAGCTTTTTTCCTGCCTCTAAAAAATATTATAAACGATATTCCTATAAAAAGAAAGAGCTTTTTTCCTGCCTCTTCTTCCTTTTGCTGGAAACCGGAGGAACAAAAGACTGCATAAAAACGGAGGGAAACGCCCAAAAGAGAAAGGAGCGCTCTTTTCCCTTTTATAGGAAATCAGAAAATTTTCATGTTTTTACACCTGATTTGCGTTTTTTTTGAAAAAATCCATAAAATTTGCTATAATGATTTTGGTATACATAAAAGCAGAAAGGGGGAATCCTGCAATGGCAGGGAAAACACCAATCATCCCTGAGGATGAGGCATATCCTCCTGTACAGGTTTCCATGCTCGGCGGATTCTGGCTGCAGGCTAACGGTCATGAGGTGGACGAAAGCCTTAACCGGGCGCGGCAGCTATGGAACCTTTTGGAGTATTTGATTGCATTCCGCCACCGGGATATTTCTCCGGACGAGCTGGTCGATGTTCTCTGGCATAATGACGAAATCGACAATCCCTCCAGCGCTTTGAAAAATCTGGTTTACCGCGTCCGCACTATTTTGGTCTCCCATGGGATTCCCGGCGCCAAAAACATGATCCTCTGCCAGCGCGGCACCTATTCCTGGAACAACGCTTTGACCACCACGGTGGACATTGAGGAGTTTGAGAGGCTGATTCGCGAGGCGGACGAAAAGGAAAGCCAGTCCGCCGAGCAACTGGACCTTTATATGCAGGCGCTTTCCTATTATAAAGGAGACCTGCTGCCCAAGTCCGCCTTTGAAGAATGGGTCGTCCCGCTTTCCACCTATTATCACAGCCTGTATGTAAAATGCGTGGAGAAAACCATCCGCCTTTTGATGGATGCCGGGCGTTACCAGGAAATTGCCCACATCGCCCAGCAGGCCATTGTGATCGATCAGTTTGAGGAATCTTTCCACGAAGCGCTGATTCTGGCGCAGATCGCGATGGGCAACCAACAGCGCGCCATGGCCCACTATGAACATGTGACCAGCCTGTTTTACCGGGAACTGGGGGTAAAACCCTCGGAGCGGCTGCGCAATCTGTACCGCGAGATCATCAAAAACGTTCAGCACGTGGAAACCGATCTGGAAATCATCAAAGAGGACCTGCGGGAAGCCTCGCTGGCATACGGCGCTTTCTTCTGCGAATACGAGGTGTTCAAAAACATCTACCGGCTGGAGGCCCGGGCCGCCGAGCGCACCGGCCAATCTGTTTTTCTGCTGCTTTTGACCGTCACCGACACGCAGGGGCAGATTCCCGCTATCAAGCTTTTGAACAACAGCATGGACCGGCTGCGGGACTGCCTGCTGCACAGCCTGCGCCGCAACGACGTTGTATCCCGGTTCAGCGCAACACAGTTTGTAGTAATGCTCTCCTCCCTCACCTTTGAAAACAGCCTGATGGTGCAGGACCGCATTCTCGGCCGTTTCAAGCGGGAAAATCCCCGGATCGCCGTGCGGATTCATCCCAAGCTGCAGCCCATGGACCCCATCTGCATGCAGGAACGTTTCTGACCGGCCCGGCAAATAAAAATTTTCAGAGTCTGCTAAAAAGCAGGCTCTTTTTTTGATTTGTGACCGTTTTATGACCGGTATCTTTTATACTGGTGCCATACCAATCAGAAAGGAGGGGTTCTTTGAAGGCATTAGACACTGTTCAGCGATCCGTCAACATTACCAAAACGCAGATTTGTGTGGACAGCGTCCAAGACGGCGAACCGTCCGGGTTTTTATACAATCCATATATGCCTGAGCGAATTGCTTTTTTTGGGTATCTTTCCCTGATTAATGTTATGGACCGCTTTTTGGACCGGATGCAGTGCCCGCAGGCATATTACCAATACCGCGCCTGGCAGGCCAAAAAATCTGATCAACGGCAACCAGAAAAGGAGGTAACCCGATTTATGACGGAAGAAGCTCTTCACTCCAAAAACGGAGAAAAAGCTACCTTTACCATTCAGGTACAGTTCCGGCAAAACGCCACCTGGCAGGGAACCATCGCCTGGATGGAAAACAAAAAGATTCAGCAATTCCGCAGTGCGCTGGAAATGATCAAGCTGATGGATAACGCTTTGGCTGAATCCAGCGGCAGCGACACGGTGGATTGGGAATAGTCCGGGGCTGTATCGCTTTATCAGCAACCGGCACAGTTTAGAAGGAAAGAGGAGGAACACTATGACACATCTAAAACGGCTTGCTTCCTGTCTGTTGGCCATTCTGCTGGTGATCACCCTGATCCCCGGCGGCGCGCTGACAACTGCTCACGCAGCGCAAGCCACTCTGACGCCTGATGCCGTCGTCAACCCGGCGGATAATGTGACTTTGTCCAAAACCGCGGTACAGACGGCCATCGACGAATGGGAAGTGACCTTGCAGATTTCCGGCGGCGGTTCGACTACCGCAAAACCGCAAATCGATATCGTGCTGGTCACCGACTATTCCGACAGCATGGATAAACATGTTTACGGCAGCGGCGAAGTCTGCGGCAGCACTTCTTTCCGCGCGGACGAAGAAACCAACCGCGTCTGCGCGAAATGCGGCAGCAATGATATCGAGTGGAAAGGCGGCCTTATCACCGGTCGCTGGCAATGTGAGGACTGCCGTTCTACAAACATTGTTGAGCGCAAAGTCACAAAGGGCTGGTGGTGCTCGAACTGCTACCACTACTACGAAGGGGAAAACCATCCCGCTTCCTGTACGCAGGAACAGGGATCCAGCGATCTCGGCTCCCGCCGGGAAATCGCCCAGAAGGCACAGGTGGCATTGGTCGATTCTCTGGTCACCAAAGGCATTAATGCCCGAATTGGCGTTGTGCAGTTCGGCGGACTTAGCAAGCAAAAGCTGGCGCTGACCTCCATTCTGAATGAGGACGGCGAAGTGAACCAAGCAAACGTCACCGCCATCAAAAACGCCATCAACGCCAATAAAATGAGCGGGCTTGACAGTAACAGCATCGACAGCGGTTACTATAAGGGACACTCTGGCGGCACCAATATCGAGGCGGGGCTAATCCAGGGCAACAAAACCCTGTATCCCACCGGCGACAGCGGCTCCGCCAACCAGAAGTTTATGATCCTGCTGTCTGACGGTCAGCCTAACGTATACAGCGAAGACGGTTCCGATTCCAGCTCCGATGGCGGATATGCTGCCACTGCGGCAGAAAACCGTGCGACTACCATCAAAAACAGCCACAAAACCAACTTTGAGTTGTATACGGTTGGCTTTACCACCGAGGTAGAATGTCTGCAGAACATCGCTTCTGATTCCAGCAAATACCACTATGCTGTCGGTGCTGACCTCGGCAGCATCTTCAACAATATTCTGAACTCCATCCTGTGGGTCATCAACAACGGCGCGGTTGCTGACGTGATGGGCGGCATGGTGAACCTGATCACCGAGCAATCGGATATTTCCTACAGCCCCACTTCTCTGAATCCTACCGATTCTCTGCCGACACCGACGAAGCCGTCGGTCAGTGTCAGCGGCGATTCCATCAACTGGAACACCGGCTCGTATGTATCCGGCAGTGCAACAATGACCTACAAGGTCAAACTGGATCCTACCGCCGTGTCCGGCGCTACCAGCGATTCTGTTAATGTTCCGTTGAACGAATCCGCTGTTTTGACCTATCAAAACAAAGAGGGAGAAACTCAGACCCTCAAATTCCCGGTACCTACTGCGGTAATCGAAATCGGTACGTTGGAAGTAACATCCAGCGGCCTTCCGAAGGGTGTGTCCGGTACGACCCAGTCGGTTGGAAACACACTGGTCGGCAGCGCTGCATTCCCCCAGACGCCTTATGCTGTTTCCGCTCCGATTGCGGCGCCCGCGGGCTATGAACTGAAAAGCGTAAAAGTAAACGGCGTTGAAATGAGCAAAACCGCATTTGACGCGGCTTATCTGAAAGATAGCTCCTATCAGCTGCCGGTGAAAAAAGGCAAACAGACCGTTGAATATGTCTATGCGGCGAAATCGGTTTCCGGTATCCGCATTGAAAAGGTCGATGGAAACGGCGATGCGCTGGAATGCGCAGTGTTCACTGTGAACGGGCAGGAGAAAGCTGCCGATCAAGGGGACGGTAAAAACAGCACCTCGGCATTGACCTTTACCTACGGCGAAAATTACACCGTAACAGAAAGCACTGTTCCCGCAACTTACAACGGCGTATCGGAATTTGTTGTAACACTGAAAGCCGACTGCACCGGATTAGAATTTGTAGGCACTGCTCCTTCGGGCGTTACCCTGAACGGCTTGACCATTAAAGTCGAGAATATCCGCAAGGCGCAGCACAACGTCATCGTTCACTACGTCGAGCAGGGTACCACCAATGAGCTGGCTACCCAGGCCACCGCAGTGACCAAGTACGAAGACGAAGCTTATGATATCTCCTCCAACGCTTTGCTGAACAAAGACGATATCGCTTCCTGGAGCCGTGTGGGCGTCCGCTCTGAGGACACCTCCAAACTCTCCGGCACCATGGGCACCGCTGACGTTCATGTTTACGTGGAGTATGCCCGCAAGGCGCAGCACAATGTCATCGTTCACTATGTAGAGCAGGGTACCACCACCACCGTGCTGGCTACCCAGGCCACTGCCGCTACCGCTTATGAAGATGCTTCTTACGATATCTCCTCCAGCGCTTTGCTGAACAAAGACGATATCGCCTCCTGGAGCCGTGTGGGCGTCCGCTCTGAGGACACCTCCAAACTCTCCGGCACCATGGGCACCGCTGACGTTCACGTTTACGTGGAGTATGCCCGCAAGGCGCAGCACAATGTCATCGTTCACTATGTAGAGCAGGGTACCACCACCAATGTGCTGGCTACCCAGGCCACCGCAGTCACCAAGTACGAAGACGAAGCTTACGATATCTCCTCCAGCGCTTTGCTGAACAAAGACGATATCGCCTCCTGGAGCCGTGTGGGCGTCCGCTCTGAGGACACCTCCAAACTGAGCGGCACCATGGGCACTGCTGACGTTCATGTTTACGTGGAGTATGCCCGCAAGGCGCAGCACAATGTTACCGTATATTACTGGGATGTCACTGACTCTGAAAATCCAGTTGCACTGAGTGTAAATGGAAAAACTTCTGATTCGATCGTAAAGTACGAGGATGAAAGTTACAACGTAACAGATCTGACCAATATCCCTGTTGCCAATTATCAGGAGCCGGTCGTTGCTACCGGCAGTGATCCGCTCAGCGGTACTATGGGCACAGAAAATCTGGTTATTCACGTAAATTACGCGAAGATCAGCGATCTGTCCTACACCATTGAGTACTACTACGTTGGCGAGGACGCTCCTTTCGATACCGAAACCGTTGAAAACGTTGTTTACGGAACCGAAGTTACCTCTGTGGCTGATTCCGACGAACTGGCGGCCGGTTACATCAGAAGCAGTGTTGACAGCCTGCCTCAGACCATTACCGACAGCGATACCGTTATCAAGGTTTACTACGCGAAGATCAGCGATCTGTCCTACACCATTGAGTACTACTACGTTGGCGAGGACACTCCTTTCGATACCGAAACCGTTGAGAACGTAATTCACGGCACACAGGTTGAGGACGTTGTCGATTCCGATGCACTGGCAAAAGGCTTTAAACGGGATCATGTAGAAGGTACTCCGGTGGAAATCACCGAAAACGGCAATGTAATCAAGGTCTACTATGTAGAAAAAGAACCCACCGACGTTGAGATACCGGTAACGCATATTTATTATACCGATAAACTCGACGGCTCCACGGTAAAAGATGGTTCTCAGCCCGGTTCTTCGCTGGTTATTTCCGTATCGGAAGCGCGCGAAACCATTGTGAATCTGGATGAAGTTGGAAGACTGCTGACCTATGGCGGCAACAACTACGATTTCGTTTCCATCCGCGTTGTCGGCACGCTGAAAGACGAATTCAAAAAGCCTGCCGTACCCGTTGATGATAAACTGCCCGAAGAACTCGACGAGGAGTTAGAGGAAGAAGTTCCGGCAACGACCGAGGACATCGCTTGGCTGGATGAAGAAATTGATGTTCTCTCTACTACGCCGGACGCAGGGGCTCTTGTTCCTACCGCTGTGCTGGCTCCTACCGTAGAGTACACCTCTGATTTCACCTATCAGCCTGAGTATGATTATGAAATCGAGCTGATCTATTCGAAGGATGAGCCCAAACCCGAACCCAAACCCGAACCCAAACCGGAGCCCAAACCCGAACCCAAACCGGAGCCTAAGCCTGATCCGGAACCGGATGATGATGATGACGACGATGACAACACGACCACCACCATCGACGATCCTACTGTTCCGCTGGCACCCGCTCCCAACAACCTGGTCACCATTCTGGATCCGAATATGCCTTTAGGCAACCTGCCCCAGACCGGCGGCGCCGGCAGATTGGCAGCAGGCGCAGGATTGATCGGAATACTTGGCGCGGTTCTGAATCTGTTCCGGAAAAAGAAAGACGACTAATAATCGTCCTTTTCGAGCCAAAATAAAAAGAGGGAGATGATTCTCCCTCTTTTTTGTATTTATCCCAACTATCCCAACAGCTGCACGGCCTGATGGAACAAAAAGCAGACCGTTATTCCCGCCACCGTAGGAACCAGAAAAGAGATTGCCGTCCATTTGATGCTCTGGGTCTCCTTTTGAATGGTAAGGCAGGTGGTTGAGCAGGGCCAGTGCATCAGGGAAAAAAGCATTACACTGACGGCGGTTGACCAGGTCCATCCGTTTTCAATCAAAAGCTGCCGAAGCATCGTCAGATTGTTCATTTCCACCAGGCTGCCGGTAGACAGGTATGCCATAATCATAATCGGCACCACAATCTCGTTGGCCGGCAGGCCCAGGATAAACGCCAGCAAGATTACACCATCCATCCCAAGCATTTGGGCAAAGGGGTCCAAAAAATGCGCGCAATGCGCCAACAGCGTCATGTCCCCTGCTTTGAGATTGGCCAACAGCCAGATCAACAACCCGGCAGGCGCCGCTACCTCCGCGGCCCGGCCCAGAACAAACATGGTCCGGTCAAAAATCGAGCGGACGATTACTTTTCCGATCTGCGGGCGCCGATAGGGCGGAAGCTCCAGCGTAAAAGAAGAGGGGACTCCTTTTAAAATGGTTTTCGAAAGAATTTTGGAAACCAAAAAAGTCATGCAAACGCCCAGCAGAATGAAACCGGTCAGCAGGATCGCCGACCCGGCCGATTGGGCCAATCCGCCGGACACCCCTACAAAAAACATAGATAAAATGGCAATCAGCGTGGGAAAACGCCCATTGCAGGGAACAAAATTGTTTGTAATCATCGCAATCAGCCGTTCCCGTGGTGAATCGATGATCCGGCAGCCTACAATCCCCGCCGCATTGCATCCGAAACCCATGCACATCGTCAGGCTCTGCTTGCCGCATGCACTGCATTTTTTAAAATAGCGGTCCAGATTAAACGCCACCCGGGGCAGATAGCCCAAATCTTCCAAAAGAGTAAACAACGGGAAAAAGATCGCCATTGGCGGCAGCATTACCGAAACGACCCAAGCCAAAGTCCGGTATGCACCATGTACCAGCATATCGCAGACAAACGCCGGTGCGCCCATCCAGCCAAAAAAATCCGCCAGTCTTTCTTCGACCCAAAACAAGCCGCTGCTTAGCCATTGAGAGGGGACATTCGCGCCGGCGATTGTCAACCAGAAAATAAACGCCAGCAGCGCGATCATGATGGGGAAGCCCGTCGCTTTGCTGGTCAGGACCCGATCTATCTTCCGGTCCCGGCTGCTGTAACTGCGGTCGGCCGATTCCACTGCGTGAGCGCAGATTCGCTCTGCCTGGCGTACCAGGCCCGATACAATTTCATCCCGCAGCGCTTGCTCGGTCAGGCCCGCCTGCTCTAACAGTTCCCTTGCTTGGGACAATGGCTCCTGCACAGCAGGGGTTTTTAAAACAGGTCCTCCTAAGTACTGCTGCGCCGACCGGATCAGTTCCTCTTCGCCTTCCAGCAGCCGAAGCGCCAGCCAGCGGGAACTGATTTTTTCCCCGCAGCATTCCCGCAAAGGGGGCTCCAACAGCGCCACCGCCTGCTCAATGGCCGGCGCATACAAAATCTGTACCGGATCAGCTTGCGTAGCCTTATCGTGGGTTACCGCGTCCACCGCATCCATCAATTCATCCAAGCCCCTGCCGCTGCGGGCCGCAGCACCGGTTACCGGCACGCCCAGCTGCTTGGACAACGCGCCGATATCCACATGAATTTTTTTCTTTTTGGCTTCGTCCATTAAATTGACGCAAACCACTGTACGCGGCGTGATTTCTATGGTCTGCAAAACCAAATTCAGATTCCGCTCAAGACAGGTGGCATCACATACCACCACCACTGCATCCGGATCTCCAAAACAAATAAAATCCCGCGCTACCTCTTCTTCTGCCGAATGGGCCATTAGAGAATAGCTGCCCGGAATGTCCACCATCACAAAGCCTCTGCCGTTGTGCTCGCACCTGCCCTGCGCGTTGGCTACGGTCTTTCCCGGCCAATTTCCGGTGTGCTGATTCATTCCGGTTAAGCCGTTAAATACCGTGCTTTTGCCCACATTCGGGTTCCCGGCTAATGCGACCACCCGATCCTGAGGGGATTCCCGGTGAATCACCAGCCCTTCGTCTACTGCTTTTCTTCCTGTTGAACCGCTGGTCAATCCCAACGTCCGTCACCTCTTTCTGAAAATAAGCTTCTCTGCGCACTGCGCCTCATCAGGCCAAGAACCCCGGAGCGTATTTTTTCGCATCCGGGGGGCTTTTCTCTCAGAGACAAAACACCAAAACGCCTGCCGAGTCTTCTGCGCGCAGCGCAATTACCGAGCCGCGGATTAAGTAAGCCACAGGATCCCCAGCAGGGCTTTTTTGCACACACTCCACCTGTGTCCCTTCAATGAGTCCGATATCCTGCAGACGGCGGCGCATGCTGCCTTGCAGTGTCAGTTTTCCCACCCGGGCGGTTTGCCCGCATTGCAAATTGGTCAAAGGCTGTATATCATTCATAAAGATAAGCTCCTTACAATAAACTAAAATTAGGAATCGGAAACTTTGTTTCCTAATGCTAAGATATGTATAACGCCCAATCGGTGTGAACAGGAGGGAAAACGCCGTGGAATCATCTGCGTTTTATACCATGAAAGGCTATGAACTGGCGGCGGACGCCCAAATCACCACCGCTATGGAGGACTATCTGGAAATGATCTGCCGTTTAGAGGAAGAAGAAGCCGGACCCGTCCGCATCCGGGCCCTTTCCCAGAAGCTGCATGTCAAGCCCTCATCCGCTTCTAAAATGGTCTCTAATCTGCGGGAAAAAGGGCTGGTTACCGCCCAAAAATATGGAGAAATTCATCTGACTGACAGCGGCCGGACTTTTGGCCGGTATCTGCTGTACCGGCATGAACTGCTGCATCAGTTTTTGTGCTTTCTCAACCACTCCCAAAATGAATTGGAGCAAGTAGAAAAAATCGAACATTTTGTGGATGAAAAAACCGTCCGCAGCATCCAGGCGTTTTTAGACAGCCTGACGCGGGATGGCGGAACATAAAAAGCCCCCGGAGAAGAACCTACTCCGGGGTAAGACTCGTCAGTAAAGGATTTATTGTTCCAAGTTGTCAAGATCCAGTAAGCTATGGGATAAGTCCAGTGATTTCGTTTCCAATGCCATCAGATCGTCCATGGTGGTTAAATAGCAACGAAATATATCATCGCCATCCCACGTTTCATAGCAGATATTGTCTCCGGATCGAAAACACGAGTAGATTTTCTCGCCATTATTCATGGGACAGTCCAGAATTTTCAGCTCTCCCTTTTCAAAATCAAAGAGATAAAACTGCTGGGAGTAAGCATAAAAAAGCACTGATGCTATTTCTTCTTCCTGAGAATTGCCGGACGGGTAAAAGGTGGAAAGTGTAGTGGATTTTAGAACCAATCGGGCAGTCCCATCCTCCATTTTATAAATCGCCGCTTCCTCCCCGCAGGCGAAATAGATATAGTCTCCCCAAACCTGGAATTGCGTGATAACATTTACAGTATAATACACTGGGGCTGCATCGCTCCGACCGCTATAAGGATCCGCAACTTTAAATCGGAACAAATCGTTTGTTTTGTCATTCTATGAAACATACTGTTAAAAAAAGGAAGCCTTATAAAATATTCCCTGTTTTTCCCTTTTTGTTAGATTTCTCTATCATCCATCTCCATACTTGTAAGTTTTATCAAAATCCCCCGGGGCAGGTTCTGCCCCGGGGGATTTTGATTGGATTTGCAGCGCCGGCCCCATTCGTTAGCGGTCTCAAAGAATCCTTCGCTTTCGTGGGAAAAGGCTATTTTGCCTTTCCCACTTTTGGGGGCCCGCTCATCAGATACAGCGCCGCACGCATGGTATGAATCGGCTCTTCCTTCTCAGCCACCCGAACCGCGATATAGGGCTTGGCGCCGGCGCCGATGGATACCCGGCTGCGCAGGGCCGCCGATACGCGGCTGGCCCGCTCAAAATCGAACACCGACGGATAAAAAACAATCATATCATTCTTCTGGGAAATTTCGTAAATGCCCAGCGACGCCGCAATATTGCGCAAAAGCGCCACATCAATGAGTCCCTGCACTGCCTGCGGCGGCTCCCCAAACCGGTCGATCAGCTCGTCGGTCACATCCATAGCGTCCTCCTCATTCTGAATCGAGGCGATCTTCTTGTAAATATCAATCCGTTGGGACAAGTTGTCGATATATCCTTCCGGGATATGGGCGCCGATGCGGATATCCACCAGGCACTCCCGCTGGGGAACGGTATTTTCTCCCCGCTGTTCGCTCACCGCCTCGGCCAGAAGCTTTAAGTACATCTCATACCCTACCGCTTCCATGTGCCCATGCTGGCTGGTGCCCAGCACATTGCCGGCGCCGCGGATCTCCAGATCCCGCATGGCAATCCGAAAGCCCGAACCGAACGAGGTGAACTCCCGGATGGCTGAAAGCCGCTTGGCCGCCACATCGGTCAGCTCCCGGCCGGGGAAAAAGGTAAAATAAGCATAGGCTCTGCGATTGGAGCGTCCTACCCGACCACGGATCTGATACAGCTGCGAAAGGCCCATTTTATCCGCCGATTCAATAATCAGCGTGTTGCAGTTGGGTACATCCACCCCGGTTTCGATAATGGTGGTGCAGACCAAAATATCAATCTCATGGTCCAGCAGCTGCCGCCAGACCTCAGACAGCTGCTCCTCGTTCATCTTGCCGTGCGCGGTCGTGATTCTGGCGTCCGGTATCAGCTGACTGATCCGATGGGCGCAGGAATCAATGGACTCCACCCGATTGTGCAGGTAGAACACCTGTCCACCCCGGCGCAGTTCCCGGCGGATGGCCTCGGTAAGGATTCCCCAGTCGTGCTCCACCACATAGGTCTGCACCGGATGGCGGTCCATGGGCGCCTCTTCAATGGTGGACATATCCCGGATGCCAGACATGGCCATGTTGAGCGTACGGGGAATGGGCGTTGCTGACAGGGTCAGCACGTCCACCGATTCCCGCATTTCTTTAAATTTTTCCTTATGCGCCACGCCAAAGCGCTGCTCCTCGTCGATGATGCACAGCCCCAGATCTTTAAACTGCACATCCTTTTGCAGCAGCCGGTGGGTGCCGATAATGATATCCACCTCGCCCCGGCGCAGCTTTCGCAGGATCTGCTCCTGCTGCTTGGGGCTGCGGAAGCGGGACAGCAGTTCCACCGTTACCGGGAACCCCTGCATCCGCTCCAAAAACGTTTGATAATGCTGCCAGGCCAGGATGGTGGTGGGCACCAACACCGCGCATTGTTTTGCGTCCATCACGCATTTGAACGCCGCGCGGATTGCCACCTCCGTTTTGCCAAATCCTACATCCCCGCACAAAAGCCGGTCCATGGGGCGGGGAGACTCCATATCCTCCTTGATTTCGGCGATACAGCGCAGCTGATCGTCGGTCTCCTCGTAGGGGAACCGTTCCTCGAACTCTTTCTGCCACTCGCTATCCTGGGAAAAGGCAAATCCCTTAGCCTGCATACGGGCGGCGTAGAGCTTGATCAGCTCTTCCGCCATTTCAGCAACTGCTTTTTTCACCCGCTGCCGGGTTTTTTGCCATTCCACCGAGTTGAGCTTGTTGAGCTTGACCGTTTTATCCTCTTTGGGGCCGATGTATTTGCTCACCAGATCCAGCTGGGTCACCGGAACAAACAGCGCGTCGGTACCCGCATAGCGGATCTTGATGTAATCCTTGGTCACGCCGTGAATTTCCCGCTTGACCACTCCTTCAAACACGCCGATGCCGTGAGCGGCATGAACCACATAGTCGCCAAAGGTCAGATCGGACAGCGAGCGAATCTGTTCACCCGGTTTTTTGGACTTTTTCCGTTTGACCGTTTTAGTAGCGGCCTTGCCGTGGGTAATGAGGGCAAATTTTAATTCCGGCAGTTCCATACCGCCGGACAGGGAACCCGACAATACGCAGACTCTGCCCGCCGTCAGTTCCCGTTCCCCGGCTGCAACCGGAATATGGAGGGCGGCCAGATCATCCCGCAGCGCCGCGGCGGCCTTATCGGTGCCGGCCAGCACTGCCACCCGGTAATCCCGACGCAGAAAGCTGTCCAGATCTTCCTCCAAAAGCTTCAGATCGCCGCCCCAGGGGGAAAGCGCTACGGCGTTGAGGCTGACAAGCTCACTGAGCCGAACTTCCGGCAAAGAGCGGGCAAAGTTTTCCAATATGGCGCAGGGCCGCCCCTCCATCGCCGCCAGCACTTGGGGAAATTCCATGGCA
>Ga0129309_1000845_pt1 | contig 19490 bp, 14 predicted proteins | sample L1105metagenome_FD_94439 | JGI IMG/M metagenome (GOLD analysis project Ga0129309, IMG submission 94439) | Ring-tailed lemur group fecal microbial communities from Wisconsin, USA - L1105 metagenome | ecosystem: Host-associated > Mammals > Digestive system > Large intestine > Fecal | place: USA...
CGCATGTGATCATTGTGCGGAGCATTCGAACAACCAGCAATTCAGCTTCTGTACACAGGAGCACAGACAGACATCGTCAGATGGATGTTTCCGCATGAACAGGTACAAAGTAAGCTCGCTTATATTTGTACCTGTTTGCGGAAAAGGACTGTGCTCCGTATATTGCCAAGTCCGCCTAACCGTTCAAGCGAAAGCGCGTTTTAGGCGGACTCTGCGGAAAAGATGAATTGCTTAGGTTGTTCATATGCTCCGGCACACGTCACAAAGAAGAAGGTCTTTCTGCATCTGCAAAAAATCTATTTTCTCAGTTTGAACAAAAAATGACAGTATTCACAACAAATATTGTCATTTTTTTGTTTCCTTCTCTTTTTTATAATAAAACCATCATAAAACTTGCACAAAACAAAAGAAAGGAAGGTTTCATTATGAACAAATATGACCAAATTGCTATGGGCATGCCGGCGGAGGATCGGCCGATTCCGATGAAAGAAGTTTCCGGTTTGGGAAATTTTCTTGGTATCTATGGAGGTGAGCACATAGCAGCAACAGAGTTCGCGATTGGAGCGACGCTCGTCACACTCGGAGTAAAGGCAACGGATATTTTCATCGGTCTGTTTATCGGAAATATTCTGGCGACATTGACGTATGCACTGGTGTGTGCTCCGATTGCGACGGATACGAGACTGACGCTGTACTCTTACATTAAAAAGGTTCTGGGACCGTATATGCAGAAAATATACAATGCGGTATGGGGACTTGCCTCGATTGCGATGGCGGCATCAATGCTTACGGTATCCGGCTCGTCACTAAGAGAGATCTTCGGCATCAAACTTCAGACAGAATGGTATCCGACGGATGTAAAGTACGTGATCGTCGTTATTGCACTGGGCGTCATTGTAACGATTGTTGCTGCAAATGGATTTAATGCAGTGGCAAAATTTTCATCCATCTGTGTACCATGGATGATTATTGTATTTGCTGCCGGTTTTGCAGTTGTGGTTCCGCAGTTGATAGAATTAACCGGAAGTGCCGGAATTCACAGTTTTTCAGATTTTCTGAATCTCATGAATACGAGTGTATGGACCGGAGAAGTTGCCGATGGAGGAACAAAGCTTACCGTATACCACGTTGCCGGATTTGCCTGGATGTGTAACCTGGCATACCATGGAGGGCTGAATGATATGGCAATGTTCCGATATGCGAAAACATGGAAATACGGATTTGTAACTGCATACGGAATGTTTGTCGGACATTTCTTTGCATGGGCAAGTGCCGGTATTATGGGAGCAACAGCATCGATTATGTTGAAACAATCTCTTTTGGTTCTTGATTCCGGTGCAATCACAAACGCAGTCCTTGGATGGACAGGATTGATCGCAGTAATTATTGCAGGATGGACAACAGCAAACCCAAGCATCTATCGTGCGGCATTGTCTTATCAGACGATTTTTCCAAATATAAGTGTAAAGAAACTGACTTATGCGATCGGTGCAGTTACCACCGTACTTGCCTGTTTCCCGATTACGGCAAATGTCATGACGATCGTAAATATCATCGTATTGGTCGTACCGTCAATTGGTGCAATTATTATTGCAGAACACTGGGTTTTACCAAAACTGGGAGGAACCCGTTACTGGTCAAAATACAAAGGATGGAAAATCAATTATGCCGGCCTGTTGACATGGCTGATCTCATTGGGATTCGTTGTCATTATGACATTGACACACGCAATACATTCTTATTTCCTGTTCTTGCCGAATTATCTTCTGGCATTCGTCGTTTATCTGATTCTTGCAAGTCTGATGGGTGCAAAAGAAGATTATAGCGAACAGGCAGCTGAAGATGCGGAAATTACAAAAGCATTGATAAGACTTGCGGAAAAAGAAAGTAAAGCGGTTGAAGTAGTACCGAAGCATCCGGCAGCACTGAAAGCATCATCTGCAGCTTCGTGGGCAGTGCTGGCAGTATTGGTGATCGTTACGCTTGCCGTACCATTTGGAAAAGTTTCTATTGCATTTTATAAATCATCGTCATTGGCATTGACGGCATGTTACTTTGCATGTGGCGGCTTGAAAACATGGCTGCGGTATGGCGATGTAGAGAAACATTAAGAGAAAAAAGGAGATCATTATGGAAAAATATGCATGGCACGGGAAAATCGTACCCGGTAAACAGGAAGAGTATCAGAAGCGTCACGATCAGATCTGGCAGGAAATGAAAGATGTTTTAAAAGAAGCGGGAATTCGGAATTATACGATCTGGATGATGGGAAATGAGCTGTTCGGCTATTATGAATGCGAACAGGGCATCGACTATGCGGCAAAAGTTCAGACGGAGAGCGAAGTCGTAAAACGCTGGGATGACTATATGAAAGATATTCTGATCATGGAGAAAGATCCAGAGACAGGAGCACAGCCGCTTCTGAAAAAAGTGTTTGAGTTGGAATAAAGGAGGTTTTGCTATGGGTCAGTATTATCTTGCCGTTGATATCGGAGCATCGAGCGGTCGTCACATGCTTGGATATATAGAAGACGGAAAAATGAAACTGGAAGAAATTTACCGTTTTGAAAATGGAATGGATCGTGTGGACGGGAAGCTTCTGTGGGATACGAAACGTCTGTTTGAAGAGATTGTAAATGGAATGAAAAAATGCCAAGAAATAGGAAAGATTCCGGTCAGTATGTCGATTGATACCTGGGCTGTGGATTACGTGCTGCTGGATGAAAATGATCAGATTCTCGGCGATTCTTATGGATATCGCGATCATCGAACCGATAAGATGGACGAAGAAGTTGGGAAAATCATCGATGAAAAGCTTCTTTATACAAAGACCGGCATACAAAAGCAGGTGTTTAATACGATTTACCAATTGATGGCAGTAAAACAAAATTCGCCGGAACTTTTGGAAAAAGCAAAGACATTTCTGATGCTTCCTGATTATTTTCAGTTCCTTTTGACGGGGAAAAAGATGTCGGAATATACAAACGGATCCACGACGCAGCTGGTCAGCCCGGTTCTGTTCCAGTGGGATGAGCAGCTGATCGAAAGTCTCGGTTATCCGAAAGAGATGTTTCTTCCGCTCCAAATGCCGGGGACACCGGTTGGCGATCTGAGAGAAGAGATCCAAAAGGAAGTCGGATACGATCTGGAAGTCGTTCTTTGCGGCAGCCATGATACTGCATCTGCAGTTATGGCAATGCCGAAGGCAGAAGGAGACGGCATCTATATCAGTTCTGGAACATGGTCCCTGATGGGAATCGAATCGGAGAAGGCGATTATTTCCGATGCAGGAAGAATTTCCAACTTTACAAATGAAGGCGGATATGACTGCAGATTCCGGTTTTTAAAAAATATTATGGGATTGTGGATGATTCAATCGGTCAGACATGAATATGGAGATGTGTATTCCTTTGCACAGCTGTGTGAAATGGCAGAAGAAAATAAAGAGTTTCCATCCAGAGTGGATGTCAATGACGATATGTTCCTTTCACCGGACAGTATGACCGGGGCAATTCGCAAATACTGCCGGGAAACCGGACAGAAAGTGCCGATGACAGTCGGGGAACTGGCTGCAGTAATCTATCAGAGCCTTGCGGATTGCTATGGAAAAGCAGTTCGAAATCTGGAAGAAATCGTCGGAAAGACATATGAAAGTATTCATATCATCGGCGGTGGATCCAATGCGGCATATCTGAACCGACTGACGGCAAATGCAACCGGAAAGACCATTTATGCAGGACCGGGAGAGGCAACTGCAATTGGAAATATTATGGCGCAGATGATTCGAAATAAAGAGTTTAAAGATTTGATGAATGCAAGAAAATGTGTATTTGAATCTTTTGATATTAAGGTATTTGTTCCGGAAAAAGATGCAGATATATAAGAAAATAGAAGAGAAAAAGGAGAAGAAAAGATGTTAGTAAATACAAAAGCAAATGTAGGTGTATTCGCAATTGCACTGGGAGCATATCTCCCGCAGTTCCCGTCACTTGTTCCAGAATTTGAGGGACAGTATGAAGCATTTAAGAAGACGATACCGGATACGGTTGAAATGATCGATGGTGGAATCGTTACGACAAAAGAGCAGTCAATGGAAGCAGGAAGAAAGTTTCGGGCGGCAGATGTAGATCTGGTATTTGTACAGATGCTGACTTATGCAACTTCTTATAATGTGCTTCCGGCTGTCAGAGATCTGGATGTACCGGTTGTACTCGTGAATGTACAGAAGTTGAAAGCACTTGATTATGATCATACGGATATAGCTTCCTGGCTTGGTGAAGGTTATGCATGTGGTGCGGTTGGAGAAGCTGTTGCAGATTTGGAACGATTTGGAAAGCGGCATGCCGTTATTACCGGAGTTGTAGAGGGCGGCGACGAAGGGGTTCAAAAAGAAATTGACGACTGGTGCCGTGCTGCTCAGTGCAGGAGAAGATTCCGCGATACGAATATTGCACAAATTGGAAGACCGTATCCTGGTATGATGGATTTATATATCGATGAAACGAATCTGTATCGTCGGATGGAACTGTATACGAAACAGTTTGACTGGGAAAAGATGTGGGCAATCGCAGATGATATTGACGATGAGGCATTAATTCGCGAAAAAGCACAGGATATTTTAGATACGTTCGAGATTGAAGGCGGCGGAAGTATTGAGGAAGTCTGGGAGATGGCACGTTATGTGGCAGCATTTGAGCGGTGGGTAAAAGAAGAGCAGATCGGACTTGTTGCATCTCATTATGATGGATTTGCACAGGGAAAAGCCGGTGTTCTGGACAGCATGTTAATTCCGGCATTCTCCATGCTGATCAAACAGGGAACAGCATGTGCGGTAGAAGGAGATATGAAGGTTGCGATGGCAATGAGTATCTTAAAGACGATTTCAGGTACCGGACAGCTTTCTGAGATGTATTCGATCGATTTTAATGACGATATCTGTATTATCGGACACAGCGGTTCCGGAGATGCGGACATCTCATCGAAAAAACCGACGATGAAGATTGTTAAAGTTTTCCACGGCAAAACCGGAGGCGGTTATCTGACACAATTTTATCCGCATCTCGGGCCGGTGACATATCTTGCGATTACTCAGGATGGAGATGGTAATTTTAAGTTTGTTGTCGCAGAGGGTGTGAATGAAGAAGGAAAGATCTTATCCTTTGGAGATACGAATATGAGAACGCGTTTTGCATGCGGAGCCAGAGAATTTGTAAACCGCTGGAGCGAAGCAGGACCAACGCATCATATGGCGGCAGCATCCGGCAGACATATTGATACAATCTTAAAAGTTGCAAAGATCTTTAATGTTCCGGTTGATATTATTACTCGTTAATTATTATAGAAGAATCATTTAAGAGGAGAATAGAGACATGAAGTTTTTAGATGCAGAATTTGTAAAAGGATTTATGAGAATGGCAGATGATGGATGGCAGCAGGGATGGCATGAGAGAAACGGCGGAAATCTGTCCTACCGTGTAAAGCCGGAAGAAGTAGAATCTGTCTGCGAAAATTTCGAAGCAAGAGAATGGAATCCGATCGGTACAACCGTACCTGCACTTGCCGGAGAGTATTTTCTCGTTACCGGAAGCGGCAAATACTTTCGCAATGTCAGCATTAAGCCGGAAGATTCTATCTGCATGATCGAATTGGATGAGAAAGGAGAACAGTACCGCATTGTGTGGGGAATGGTCAATGGAGGAAGACCGACTTCGGAACTTCCAAGTCATTTGATGAATCTGGAAGTGAAGAAGCTTCAGAATCCGAATTATCGCGTTGTTTATCATGCACATACAACGAATATCATTGCACTGACATATGTGCTTCCGCTGGAAGATAAAGTGTTCACCCGGGAGCTTTGGGAGATGGCAACGGAATGTCCGGTCGTATTTCCGGATGGTGTCGGTGTTGTTCCGTGGATGGTGCCGGGAGGCAGGAATATCGCGGTTGCAACATCAGAAATGATGAAAAAGTATGATCTGGCAATCTGGGCACATCATGGAATGTTTGCTGCAGGAGAAGATTTTGATCTGACTTTCGGATTGATGCATACAGCTGAAAAGTCAGCTGAGATTCTGGTAAAAGCACTTTCTATGCGACCGGATAAAAGACAGACGATCCGGCCGGATGAATTTCGCAGACTTGCAAAAGAGTTTGGTGTTGTACTTCCGGAAGAATTCTTATATGAAAAGTAAAATACAGAATAAATCAGGACTGCTCATCAAAGAGCGGTCCTGATTGTGTTTATTCTCTGAACTTCTGCCGTGCTTCGTTAGGAGTCATTCCATATTCTTTTTTAAATTGCTTGTAAAAGTAATTTTGATTCGTACATCCGACGGCATATATGATTTCAGTAATCGGCATATCGGTATCGTACAGTTTATTCATTGCTGTCAGCATGCGCTGTTTCACCTGCATCTCTTTAAATGTGGAACCGGAGAACTTTTTGATGAGTCTGCTTAATGACGATGGTGTATAGCCGATGCTTTCGGCAAGTTCCTTTAGCGTTCCCGTATCGTAATAATCCATAATATAATGTCGGACTGCGAGCATGAGGATGTTGTTCGTCTCATCGTTCTGATCAAAAAGGATATTCTCAGCATTGCTTAATATGTGGGAAAACAGAAGCGCGAAGGTATTCTCTGAAAGTCTGTGCCAGTTCTGCGGACGATTGATCAGAAGATCCATTGTGTTTTGAAACAAATTCCGGATGCAGGTGTTGTCAGACACCGGAAAATAAAGGTATTGTCCGATGCAGTTTTCGCCTTTTAAAGCGTTGATCATAAAATCAGTAAGAATATTGTCAGAACCGATCAGATGAATGATGTTTTGGAAGTATTCCGGCCGTATAATGACATTTATGGCAATGTCGTTTTCACCGCACGCGAAAATCTCGTGTTCGATATTCTGGTTTAAAAGCAGAATTTCACCGGTATGTATGGTAATCTGTTCGCCGTTTACTCTTTGCGTGACAGAGCCGGACAGCATATGAAAAATCTCTACATAGTCGTGTCTGTGCAGCGGGAAATCAATAAACCGTGTGTGCCGGCGCACGACGATATCGTCGCTCATTTCTTTCATAAATTTGTCACTTTCGACGACAAAATCCCGTCGGTCCGTATAGAGACTTCTTTGAACAGATGAGTTTCCATCCAGAATTGCCTGTTCTTCCGGTGTAATTTCTTTAAACTTCTGAATCCAATTTTTGATCATAAATCTATCTTCCTGTTCTGGTGCGATCATTGCCTGTTAAGAAAATTATACATTAGGAGGAATTTTGTTTCAATAAAAAACTGATGAAGGATAAAAAAATTCAAAAAAAATAAATTTATTTTTAATTAAAAAAATTATTAATAATTAATTTTAAAATTAATAATATTATTCAAAAAATTAATTAGGAGTGGGATCAGAATGAACGAAAAACCGCATAAACAGAGGGAAAAAAGAGTTTGTTAAATTTGTAATAATTTGGTTTGAAATTAAACATTACCAGTGGTAAAGTTAATAAAAAGAAAAAAATTAGTAAAAGCCGAAAAAACGCATGGTTAAGCCAAATTCGCGTTGTTGACAAGTGGTAAAAGTTAAGGTATGATTGAACCATCAGAGGATGTAAAAAGAACATGTAGACAAGAAAATGTAAAAAGAAGGAGGCAGTAATCGTGTATGATGTAGCGATTATCGGTGCAGGGATCACAGGGTGCTCTTTAGCATACGAATTAGGAAAGTACAATGTAAAAGCAATTGTCATTGAAAAGGAAAATGATGTTGCGGTAGGAACTACTAAAGCCAACAGTGCGATCGTTCACGGCGGATATGATCCGGAGACGGGAACGGATATGGCAAAATATAATGTAAAGGGCAATGAACGGATCAAAGAGTTATGCGGCAAGTTAGACGTTGCTTACAAACAGATCGGTGCTTTAGTATGTGCATTCAGTGATGAAGAAGTAAAACACGTGGAAGAATTAAAAGCACGTGGAGAAGCAAATGGTGTCCAGGGCCTTGAAATCTGGGATCAGGCAAAAGTACGTGAGGAAGAGCCGAATATTTCTGATGAAGTAGTTGCTGCACTTTATTCTCCGACAACAGGAATTGTAAGTCCTTGGGAATTGGCAATCGCGTTAGCGGAAACTGCTGCTTTAAATGGTGTTGAATTCAAATTTAACGCACCATGTACAAATATCACAAAAGACGGTGACGTTTATACGGTAGAAACGCCTGCAGGCAATGTAGAAGCAAAATACATCTGCAATGCAGCCGGTGTTTATGCAGATGTGGTAAATGAATATGTGTGCAAGAAGTCCTTTACGATCTTACCAAACAAAGGAGAATATTATCTGTTGGATAAGAGTCAGGGAACGCTTGTCAATCATGTAATCTTCCAGTGTCCGAATGAAAAAGGAAAAGGCGTACTCGTTTCTCCTACGGTACATGGAAATCTGATCGTAGGTCCGGATTCACAGCCATCTGCTGCAGATGATGTTTCGACAACTTCAGATGGATTGAATTTTGTCCGTACAACGGCATTAAAATCAGTTCCATCTATTAATTACAGAGAGTCGATCCGTAATTTTGCCGGCGTTCGTGCAAGAACGGCAGTACATGATTTCTTCATTTTTGAAGATAAAGAGAATAAAGGATTCTTTAATATTTCCGGTATGGCATCTCCAGGACTGACTTCTGCTCCGGCAATTGCCGTTGATCTCGTTAAGATGATGGGCGAATCCGGATTAGAATTAACAGAAAAAGAGAATATCGTAGATACGAGAAAAGTAAATCGTTTCAAGCATATGAGCCACGAAGAACGTGCAGCGATCATCAAAGAAAATCCATTATATGGAAAGATCATTTGCCGCTGTGAGACGGTTACCGAAGGTGAAATTGTAGATGCCCTTCACAGACCAATCGTTCCGACTTCCATCGATGCGATCAAGAGAAGATGCAATGCCGGCATGGGACGTTGTCAGGGCGGATTCTGCGGACCAAGAGTTCAGGAGATCATTGCAAGAGAGTTAAATATACCGCTGGCTGATGTATATCAGGATCGCGTAGGAACCAGAATTATTACCGGAGAAACAAAAGAAGGAGGGGCTAAATAATGTTATATGATGTAATCGTAGTAGGCGGAGGCCCTGCTGGTCTTGCAGCAGCTCTGGAAGCTAAGAAAAACGGCGCAGAAAGTATTTTAGTCATTGAACGTGATGCTGAATTAGGCGGTATCCTGAATCAGTGTATCCACAACGGATTTGGTCTTCATACATTCAAAGAAGAATTAACAGGTCCTGAATATGCGGACAGATATATCAAGATGTTAGAAGGAACGGGAATCGAAGTAATGCTCAATACAATGGTACTGGATATTACAGAAGATAAAACCGTATATGCGATGAACAAAGAACAGGGATATATGAACATTGCCGGTAAATCCATCATTCTTGGAATGGGATGCCGTGAAAGAACCCGTGGAGCAATCGCGGTACCTGGGGACAGACCTGCAGGTGTATTCTCAGCAGGAGCTGCTCAGAGATATGTTAATATCGAAGGTTATATGGTAGGTAAGAAAGTATTGATCTTAGGTTCCGGTGATATCGGACTGATCATGGCACGCCGTATGAGCCTGGAAGGTGCAGAAGTAGTTGCCTGTGTAGAATTATGTCCATATTCCAACGGATTAAACCGTAATATCGTTCAGTGTTTGAATGATTATAATATTCCATTGTATCTGTCACACACGATTACCAATATCAAAGGAAAAGAGCGTGTGGAAGAAGTTACGATCATGAAAGTAAATGACGATACGAAACAGCCGATTCCTGGAACAGAGATCAAATTTGATGTTGATACGGTATTATTATCCGTTGGTCTGATCCCTGAAAATGAATTATCCAGAGGCGTCGGTCTTGAGATGGATCCGAGAACAAGCGGTCCGGTTGTATATGAGAACATGGAAACTTCAATTGAAGGTATCTTTGCAAGCGGTAACGTTCTTCATGTACATGACCTCGTAGACTTCGTATCGGCAGAAAGTGCAAAAGCAGGTAAGAGTGCGGCTGAATATGTGAAGAATGGTGCGGCAGATGCAACAGGAACGATTTCCGTAAAAGCCGGCACAGGTGCGAATGCAATTGTACCTCAGAAGATCCGTCCTGCAAATGTAGACAAATTAGTAGAAGTATTCTTCCGTCCGGTAAATGTATACGGTACTTCCGCAATTAAGGTGATGGCCGGTGATAAAGTATTATCGACATTTAAGAGAGAACATATGGTACCGGCAGAAATGGAAAAAATCGTGATTCCGAAGAAGTTCTTAGAACAGGTAGAAGGAAATGAGATCACAATTTCGATTGAGGCTTAATTGACGGAAAGGAAAGGAGAATAGCAATGACAGAATTGATTTGTATTGTATGCCCGAAGGGCTGCCATTTAAAAGTTGATGAAGAAAACGGATATAAAGTAACCGGAAACGGCTGCCCTCGCGGCGCTGAATACGGACAGAAGGAACTTGTTAATCCAACCCGTACGATTACCTCCACTGTTCGTATCAATGGAAAGACGGCAAGACGTGTGCCGGTAAAGACAAGCGCAGATTTTCCAAAAGGAAAGATCTTTGATGTTATGGCTGAGCTGGATAAAGTGGATGCAAAAGCACCGATCAAAGTTGGCGATGTGATCATAGAAAACGTATGCGGACTCGGTGTTGATATTGTAGCAGCAAAAGATATCGACTGATCCGGCATAGAATTTTAAGCGTAAAGCAGCTTTGTGTTCTTGTGACGGACACAAGGCTGCTTTTTGTACGAAAATCCACGCTGTGATAATTGTATAAAAATTAACAAGCAAAATGGGCAAAAAAACAATATAATTGTGCAAAATAGACAAAAACAATAGAAAAAGATTATAGAAAATGACGAAAGTATAGTGGATGTGCACGGTTACATATAGACAATTTCACTATACGGTGTTACAATATAGAGGTATTAGAAATTCTGCAAAATTTGTCGAATCAGAACAGAATGTGTTTTGAATACGGAAACATCCTCTGAACGTAAGATTTAGCAACGTCATTTTAAATTTTACACAATACCGGTTTTAAAATACATTTTGTTTTCAGGAGATAAAGGGACGGGAATTTCAGGGTAGCTAAGTAACAAAAAACTTTAATGAAGAAAGGGGAAAGAATTATGTTACCTTACATAGCTGAATTTATAGGAACTATGATGCTTATTTTATTAGGAGACGGTGTATGCTGTAACGTAAACCTGAACAAGTCCGGAATGAAAGGTGCCGGATCGATTCAGATTACGATTGCATGGGGCCTTGCAGTACTGATTCCGGCATGTATCTTTGGAGCAGCTTCCGGAGCAAGCTTTAATCCGGCCTTAACCATCGCTTTGGCAGTGCAAGGAAGCTTTGATTGGGCTATGGTACCGGGCTATATCGTTGCTCAGGTTGCAGGAGCTTTCTGCGGAGCAGTTCTTCTGTACATCTTATTCTATGGACAGTTTGAAGCAACGGCAGATGATCCGGGAACAATAAGAGGCGTGTTCTGTACAGGACCTTCCATCCGCAATATTCCTTTGAATATTTTAAGTGAAGCAATCGGCACATTTGTACTCGTATTCGCAATTTTAGGTTTTGGAAACGTACCAGGTGCAGGAACCGTTGGCGTTGATAAGCTGTTTGTATTTGGTCTGATCGTATCAATTGGTATGTCACTCGGTGGATTGACCGGTTATGCAATCAATCCTGCCAGAGACTTTGGTCCGCGTCTTGCTCACGCTATCTTACCAATCAAAGGCAAAGGCGATTCTGACTTTGGTTATGGAATCGTACCGATCGTTGGACCGATCATCGGCGGAATTGTAGCAGCTTTATTATATAAAGCAATTTTTGGATAAAAAGTATTTCGTTCGTAGTATTTTAGAAGGTTTTCGTTTTAGAAACATATTGGGATGTTAATTGGGTTGTGAAGTAATATTTGTGAGAAGGGTATTGCTTCATGAAAGGAGAAAGTATAGTATGGCAAAATATGTAATGGCGTTAGACGCAGGGACAACAAGCAACAGATGTATCTTATTTAACAAGGCAGGAGAAATCTGCAGTGTAGCACAGAAAGAATTTACACAGATTTATCCTCATCCGGGCTGGGTAGAACATGATCCGGAAGAAATCTGGTCCACACAGTATGAAGTTGCAAGAGAAGCAATGTCAAAATTAAATGTTACGGCAGATCAGATTGCAGCAATCGGTATTACGAATCAGAGAGAGACAACGATCGTATGGGATAAGACAACAGGACAGCCGGTTTATAATGCAATCGTATGGCAGTGCCGCCGTACATCAGAATATGCAGATTCCTTGAAAGACAAGGGACTGACGGACATGATCCGCAACAAAACCGGATTATTGATCGATGCATATTTCAGCGGAACAAAAGTAAAATGGATTCTGGACAATGTAGAAGGTGCCAGAGAAAAAGCAGAAGCAGGCGATCTGTTATTCGGAACGGTTGAGACATGGCTGATCTGGAAGCTGACCAAAGGAAAAGTTCATGTAACCGATTATTCAAACGCAGCAAGAACAATGTTATTCAACATTAAGACATTGGAATGGGATGATGAGATCCTGGCAGAACTTGATATTCCAAAATCCATGCTGCCGGAAGCAAAACCATCCAGCTGTGTATACGGTAATGCAGATGCAAGTTTATTTGGAGCACCAATTCCAATCGGCGGAGCAGCAGGAGATCAGCAGTCCGCATTGTTTGGACAGACATGTTTCAAAGCAGGTGAAGCAAAATGTACATATGGTACGGGTGCATTCTTGCTGATGAACACCGGAGAGATGCCGGTAGATTCTAAGAACGGCCTGCTTACGACAATTGCATGGGGCTTAGATGGAAAAGTAGAATATGCACTGGAAGGTTCTGTATTCGTTGCAGGTGCTGCAATTCAGTGGCTGCGTGATGAAATGCGTCTGGTAGATTCTTCACCGGATTCAGAATATATGGCTACAAAAGTAAAAGATACGAACGGATGTTATGTTGTACCTGCATTTACAGGTCTTGGCGCACCTCATTGGGATCAGTATGCTCGTGGAACAATCGTAGGTATTACCCGTGGTGTTAACAAATACCACATTATCCGTGCTACATTAGAGTCACTTGCTTATCAGATGACGGATGTATTAAAGGCAATGGAAGCAGATGCAGGCGTAAAACTTTCTGCACTGAAAGTTGACGGCGGTGCAAGTGCGAATAACTTCTTAATGCAGTTCCAGGCTGATATGCTTGGTGCAGACGTTAACCGTCCAAAATGCGTAGAGACGACGGCTATGGGTGCTGCTTACCTTGCAGGTCTTGCTGTCGGCTACTGGGAAAGCAAGGAAGATGTTATTGCAAACTGGGCAATTGACCGTGTATTTACTGACCAGATGGCACCGGAAGAACGTGAAGAAAAATTAGCCGGCTGGGCAAAAGCAGTAAAATGCTCTTATGGATGGGCAAAATAATACCTTTCTTTATGAAAAGTGAATAACATGAATACAGGGACATCATCTGCCGGATGATGTCCCTTCTTCGTGCATTTCACTTTTATAACTGTTTGGAAGCGTTCGACGTGTTCTGTACGAATCGCTTTGCGTATTCAATAAATTCTAAAGCGGATGGAGATGCAGAATCTCTTGACGCGATCGCAATCCCGAGTTCCCGCTTGGCATAGGGATTTAGAGGCAATGTGATCACAGAACGGTCGTGTTGATTTAAAACGAGTTTTGGCAATATGCTGATGCCGAGATTGCAGGCTACCATAGAGATGATCGTATAGTCATCTTTGGCAGAATATTGAATATCCGGATGAATGTGGTATTTTTCCAATGTATGATGGATATCGATATCCGTTCCCAGAGCTGAAATAATAAAAGTACGGTCATTAAAATTTTCCAGCGGAAAGCAGGTTTGTTCGCCAATTTGATAATCAGGGGGCAAAATTGCCATCAGCGGGTCTTCTTTTAAGGGAATCCATTCAATTGGTTCTTGAAATCCGGAGCTTAGAAAGCCTAGATCGACTTCCCGGTTTTTGATCCAACGGATGATGTCTTCATTTCCGCCTTCTTTAAAGTGAATTTTAACAGAAGGATAATCTTGTTTGAAGGTTTGGATAATATGCGGCAGCCATTCTCTGGAAATACTGGAATATGTTCCGATGTTCAAGGTTCCCCGATGCAGATTGTGCAGGGAAAGAATCGTCTGATCCAGATTCTCCTGACACTGTACGAGTTTGGCGATGAAAGGATATAATTCTTTGCCTGCACTTGTCAAAACGGCTCCGTTTTTACTTCGTTCAAACAGAATCAGATCCATTTCACGTTCCAGACGTTTTAAAGTATGGCTGATGCCGGACTGCGTGTATCCGAGGGCTTCTGCAGCTCTTGACAGGTTCTGCTGCTTTGCAACTTCTAAAAAAATAAGATATTTGTTGTTATCCATAAAGTCTTCTCCTAGTTGTAATATACAGTGAAAAAAGGCTCCGCATTTGGGCGGAGCCAGAACATGATCTGCTTATGATACGGCATGAATATAATAGCGAACAGATTCGTATTCTCCGATATCTGGAAGCGGGATACCTGCTTTCATAAGAGCCTGACCGGACAGAACGCCGTCAGAATCGTCAATGCGATAAAGCTGATCCGGGATCAATCCTTTGATTCTTACGTACTTTTGAGGCTCGTTCGACTCTTTGCTTGTAACGACAATGCTGACAAGTGTTGCTTTCTGATCTTTTGATACATGCTGCCATGCCATATATTTTTTTGACTTTGAAGGATCGGTCAGGCGGTAATAATCGCCGTATGCGATCAGGTCGTAGTGCTTTTTGTAATCCGCAATCTGCTCTCTGCAAAGACGCTTTTCTTCTGCAGTCAGCTTTGTGGAATCAAGTTCATATCCGAGAATACCATCCATAGCGACGGTTCCGCGTGTATCAAATGGCGTTGTTCTGCCGGTCTGATGGTTCGGACATACTGATACGTGAGATTCCAGTGTGTTGATCGGATAAACAAAAGATGTTCCGTACTGGATCGTCATTCGGTTGACCGCATCTGTGTTATCGCTGCACCATACTTCCGGATTATAATACAGCATTGCCGGATCATAACGACCGCCGCCGCCTGCACATCCACAGAATAAAATATCCGGATGAGTCAGGATGACATGGTCGAAAATATAATATAATCCGAGCATATAACGGTGATAAACTTCTCCCTGATCTTCAAAATCCTTGCCGGATGACCAGACATCGGTCATATTGCGGTTTAAGTCCCATTTGATATATTCAATATTGGCGCTGTCTAAAATATGGTTCAGCGTATCGATCAGATAATCGCACACTTCTTTTTTCGACAGGTCGAGAACCAGCTGATGGCGGCCTCTGACCGGTGCACGGCCTTCGATATGCATACACCATTCCGGATGCGTGCGGTACAGATTGCTGTCTTCTGAAACCATCTCCGGTTCTACCCAGAGTCCGAATTTCAGCCCCAATTTGTTGATTTCTTTTGCAAACTCCGGCAGACCTCGTCGGATCTTGTCGGTGTTGGTCTCCCAGTCACCGAGACCGGAAAAATCATCGTCTCGTTTGCCAAACCATCCGTCATCGAGAACGAACATTTCAACACCCATATCGACAGCTTCTCTTGCGATATTTAAAAGTTTTTCATCATCAAAGTCAAAATATGCGGCTTCCCAGCTGTTGATGACGATTGGCCGTTCCATATGAGCAAAATGACTTCTGCACAAGTTGTTTCGATAGATATCGTGATACTGATGCGACAGTTTGGAAAAGCCCTGATTGGAATAGGTCAGTACCGTTTCCGGTGCATCAAAACATTCTCCCGGTTTCAGCTGATAAGAAAAACCGCGTGGATTAATGCCGAACAGAAGACGGGTCTGCTCATACTGATCCTTTTCAATCTCGCATCGGAAATTTCCGCTGTACACAAATGAAAATCCATAGCAGTCTCCGCGGTCTTCGTTGGTCTCCGGGCTGCACAGAATGACAAATGGGTTGTGCTGATGGCTGGATGCACCACGAATACTTTCGATGCTCTGAACACCATAGCGCAGCGGTGTGCGGATCAGATTGCGTTCCATTGTATGACGGCCGGCAAAATGAACAAAATCAAAATCCGATTCCATAAAATCGATCATGGTTGACATGATCCGATTCAGGAAGATTGCCTGATTACTCTGATTGATCACTTTTACTGTTCTGGTAATAATATTCTTTTCTTCAAAAACGCTGTACAGGAGTACAACCGATACATTGGTCGTATCATCCTGAAGGGTAATCTCGAGTGTATCAACGGTGTCTTCGTCTGTGGCAAACAACGAAGGCAGTCCCGGAATGGAGTACTTACCGGAATAAATACGATGCTTCTTTACTTTTCCGAGAAAAGCAGTACTTCCATCACCGTTTTTTATCTCAATACTTGGTTTACGAAAATCTCCGCAGCCGTCACTGGAAAACTCCTGAGGAAATACATCAAGGGAAAAAGTACGGTCTGTTTCTGCTTCGTATGGATTTGGTGAAAAGCCTCGGTCTTTCGGTTGAATCAGATAGCTTAAATCTTCATCCGGCAATTTCTCTCCATAATAAATATGAAGCAGGTAATCATATTTTGTTATCTTCATCTGATAGGTGGTCTGAGCTGTGTCTAGTATAAAAGTATTTGATTTTTCTAAATATCTGATTGCCATCTTCTTATGCCTCCCGTGTAAATAGCTTTCATTGTCATCCTGGTGATTATAGCAAAAAATTTCGAATGAACAATATATGATGTGCTACAAAAATTTATATAATTTATTGTACACTATGACTCTTTACTTGAAAACAGGAAAAACGATATAATGAAAAAAAATATTTTGCATAGATGACAGTGAAATTTTATGGTGGAGGGAATGTTTATGGACAGCAAGATGAAGGCAAAAGACTCTGTATTTCAAAAGAGAATGGAACGCCATTTTGATGAATTAAAATGGTTATATATAGAGCTTTATGGGAACGATGAGATGTTTGATGAACTGTGTACCCGTCTGTATGATTTTTATGAAGAAAGAGAACAGGATTTGAAGTTGGTTGATCTGGAACGGGAAGCAGATCCAAATTGGTACAAGAAGAATGACATGCTCGGCATGATGCTTTATATTGATAATTTTGCGGGGAACATGAAAGGCGTGGAATCAAAGCTCGATTACATTGAAAAATGCAATGTCAATTACATCCATCTGATGCCATTTTTGGATACGGTAGAGGGCAAGTCAGACGGTGGATATGCGGTTGCAGATTTTCGTAAGGTCAGACCGGATCTTGGAACGATTGAGGATCTGGAACATCTGACGAAGGCATGCCATGAAAAGAAGATCAATGTCTGCATGGATTTTGTCATGAATCATACATCCGAAGATCATGAGTGGGCAAAAAAAGCACGAAAAGGTGACGGCGAATATATGAGCCGGTATTTCTTCTTTGATAATCCGTGGATACCGGAACAGTATGAAAGAACGGTTCCACAGGTATTTCCATCATCGGCACCCGGCAACTTTACATGGCTGGACGAATGCAAACACTATGTGATGACGACGTTCTATCCATATCAATGGGATCTGAATTATAAAAATCCGCGTGTCTTTAATGAGATGATGTACAATGTCCTGTATCTGGCGAATAAAGGAATCGATATCGTCCGCCTGGATGCGGTACCTTATATTTGGAAAGAACTGGGAACATCGTGCCGGAATCTGCCGCAGGTACATACTCTGGTTCGTCTGATGCGTATGATCTGTGAGATTGTCTGCCCGTCTGTTTTGCTTTTGGGCGAGGTAGTAATGGAACCGGAGAAAGTGGTACCTTATTTTGGAACGGTTGAAAAGCCGGAATGCCATATGTTGTATAATGTAACAACAATGGCTACAACGTGGCATACGGTGGCAACGAGAAATGTCAGACTTTTGAAAAAGCAGCTTGACATTGTCAGCAGTCTGCCAAAAGACTATGTATTTTTGAATTATCTGCGCTGTCATGATGACATCGGATGGGGACTCGACTATGCGACGCTTGGAGAAGAGGGAATTGGTGAAATCTCCCATAAACGATATCTGAATGATTATTTCCAGGGATATACCGGTTTCAGCAACAGCCGCGGAGAGTTATACAACTGGGATCCTGTGACGCAGGATGCACGCTTCTGTGCGACAACGGCATCTTTATGCGGTGTTGAGAAAGCGGTGGAAGAACAGGATCAGGAGGCAATCGATAAAGCGGTTCGCTATGACCTGACGCTGCATGCATATATGTTTATGCAGTCCGGCATCCCGGTATTGTACAGCGGAGATGAGATCGGTATGCTGAACGATTATACTTATAAAGAAGATCCTCACAAAGCAGCAGACTCCAGGTACATTCACAGAGGTGTCATGAATTGGGATGTCGCAGATAAGCTTGACAGTGAACCGGATGCTGTTGAATCAAGGATTTTCCATGGACTTTCGAAATTAGAAAAGAAAAGAAAAGAAGAAAAGGCATTTATGTCCAATGCGGATATGTGGACGATTGAGACATATGAACCGGCAGTATTGTGTATTGGAAGATATTATGATGGCGATAAGATGATCGGATTGTTTAACTTCAGTGAATTTGACAAGACAGCATGGATCAATCAGCCGGAAACTTATGTAGATGTCTTCACGGGAGAAGAGATTGATACGGAAGCAGTGAATGTTCCGAGCTACGGCTTTTACTGGCTGAAGAAAAAATAGCAGGAGGACTGGAAGATGAAACGTTGGAACAGAGCGAGATTTCAGCCAAACCGACCTTTATATGAAGGAAAACCATATGTGACTGCATCGAAAGAGCATCTGGAACTTTCAAGGACAGCGGCACGGGAAGGTATGGTGCTTCTGAAGAATGACAGGAAGACGCTGCCGCTGCAATCCAGAACCAGGCTGGCACTGTTTGGAAAGGCGGTGTTTGATTATGTCAAAGGCGGCGGAGGGAGCGGAGATGTAACCGTATCGCATGTACACAATCTGTATGATGGATTGACGTTTCAGAATAAAACTGCAGAGTGCTACGCTCCGTTATGTGATTTTTATAAAAAATATGTGCAGGAACAATACCAAAAAGGTAAGCTTCCCGGACTTTTGGAAGAGCCTGAGATTTCCGATGAGATGATTCGGAATGCGGCTGGATTTACGGACACTGCGTTGATTGCGATCAGCCGTTTTTCAGGAGAAGGATGGGATCGGAAGTCCGTATACTATGAAGGTCAGGAGGAATCTGAGAAGGTTCAGTCCAGACAGAGCGAGGAAATCTTCGGAGAAAGCGACTTCTATCTGACACAGCGTGAGCAAAAACTGATTGAGATGGTAACGGCGGTTTTTGCTGATACCATTGTTGTGTTGAATGTTGGAGGTGTGATTGATACTTCGTGGTTTGTGC
>Ga0129309_1000848_pt1 | contig 19453 bp, 19 predicted proteins | sample L1105metagenome_FD_94439 | JGI IMG/M metagenome (GOLD analysis project Ga0129309, IMG submission 94439) | Ring-tailed lemur group fecal microbial communities from Wisconsin, USA - L1105 metagenome | ecosystem: Host-associated > Mammals > Digestive system > Large intestine > Fecal | place: USA...
ATCATTCATTTGAGGCTTACAAGTATGTCGCAAACGGTCTGGCGGATATTGCGCTGATTTCAGATGACATTTATTATAAAGGAGTTGAGACCATTCCGGCTTTTCAGGAGCGTATGGTATTAGCGGCCAATATCAGTAAGAAATATCCGGAAACCGTTCATCCCCGGATGCTTGATCCACATCAGGAGATCCGTCTGCCGTGGAATCCGGAATATGATGTATGGCATGATTTCTGGTTCAGGTCCGCACCGGAATACCGGGTCTTTTTAGATCAGATGAATCTGTTGGAATATGTTCTTTCATGGGAAAACACATGGGCCATTGTTCCGGTATCGGTAGCGCGCAAGATGGAGACGCTGGAGTATGTTTCTGTTTACCGGATAGAGCCGTCTCCCCCGGAAAGGATCATATACTATCTGAAAAGCGGCAGCAGAAAAGCGGAGCTGATCGGCCGCTTTTTGAAAAGTCTTGATGATGAATTAAAAACGATGCCGGAGGTTACATCGTTTCTGCGGTGAAGTTATTATGGAGGCCGGTTGTTGAAAACGATTGAATGTGCAGAAAGAAAGATTTATAATATTTACGTTACCGAACAGGAAGGCTGGAACTTTTTAAAGATATTGAGATTGTTCTCCAAGTTGGAAAACGAGTGTTGGAAAATGGAAGTCAAATTATTCCTCAAGTTGAGGAACAATTTAAGATGGCATCATAAAGTCTTGGGAAAAGTTACTTTTGCCAGCCTGAGCGGATGAAAAAGTGAGGAAAATCAAGCAAAGCGAAGAACCGGATAGAATCCTTTCGTTTTAGGTGGTTATACTGGCGGGGACAGTTCAAAATAATGTAACTGAAGTAAAAATAAGTGTATATTTGAATGAAAGGGGCCGTAAAAAGCCCCTTTTTACAATGGCACATATGGAGATTAAAATTTAAACATATTCCTATATTCATTTGGTGTCACGCCGTATTTCTTTTTAAAGGACAAAATGAAATAGCTGGTGTCGTTATATCCTGTTTTGCGGGCAATGTCGTCCAAGCGGAGCTCTGTCTGGGAAAGCAGTTTCTTGGCTTCTGTCATTCTGGTTTCGGTGAGGATTTCCATAAAATTTACACCTTGGGATCGGCGAATCAGGCGGGAAATATAAGCAGGGCTGAAATGAAACTGTTCAGCCAGCACATCCAGGGAAATATTGTCCTGAAAATGACTTTTAATATAATCAATGATTTCCTTTGCGGTAGAATCGTAGTGGGTCATGGAATTTTGCTGCCTGCTGGCAAGAATGTCGGACAGAATGGTTAAGGCATGTCCTTTTAATTCCTCCCGAGTATTGCTTTCCAGAAGAGGTTTGATAAAATTCAGATTTTTTCCATTTTGAATCAGTTCAACCAGATTATTTCCATAGGTTAACTGAAGAGCATAGAGGATTTCTGAGATGACTCGGTGGGTATAGCTGGCAATGTCATGGCGGCTGTCCCTGGCTGAAGGGGTCAGAAGATATTCTATATACTGCTCCAGATAATCTCGGTTTCCAGTGCGTACAGCATCTGTAAACAAATCCCGTTTCGCAGACGGAACATGAAAAGGTTCATGGGACGTATCCTGAATATCGGCAAAATATAGAGTGGGGTTGTCTTGAAAGAAAAAACACTGTGCCAGAGCCGTGTTTGCCTGAAAATACAACTCGGAAACATCCAGCAGGTTCTGGCCGGTAGTACTGATACCGAAAACCAGATCCAGGTCAAGAGTATTTTTCAATTTCTTTTTGATCTTATGGGTTGCAAGCTGAATAGCATTCATACAGTCTGAGGGTTCAATCCTGTCAGGAAAAATAAGGAGAAAATACAGGGAAGGCTGGGCGTAATAGACCAGAGTATCTGTGGTATAATTGGAGAATACTTCCTGACATTCCGAGCTGATGGAAAGGGAGCGCATCCAGTTTTCCCGCACTTTTTCGGATACAGGACCGTGATTTTCCTGATGATACCGAGTGCCGATGACCACATACTTTCCTGTGGGGATATCAAATAATTCAAAGGAATGGGAGACTTCCTCTTCTGTATCAAAATATCCGTTGATGAGCTGGGAAAACAGATCTGTACGGAGAACCGGAAGTGCGGCCAGAATCTGCTGATTTAATTTCTGGTAGTTTGTTTCTCTGTTTTTTCTGACGGAGATTGTTTTTCGTATCCGGTTGAGGGCTTCTCCAAGCTCCTGATAGTCGGCGGGTTTGAGAAGGTATTCATCCACATGAAGATGAAGAGCATCCCGCAGATATTCGGTGTCGTCAAAGCCGGTCAGCAGAACGACGGCAGTATGAGGCTGTTCGGTTTTCAACTGTTTGGCAAAGGTCAGTCCATCTATTCCGGGCATACGGATATCGCTGATGACAATATCAGGAGAGAGCAACCGGGACATCAAAAGTGCTTCCTGACCGTCTTCCGCCAATCCGACGATCTCGCAGCCATAATCAGCCCATGGGAAAGATTTCATTCCGTTTCTTATCATTTCTTCATCATCTGCAATCAATACTTTCAGCATTTCTTTTCCTTTCCGGTTCATGTTTTAAGGATGCTGCCTGATCCGACAGCGCATCGGCATCAAGGGAACAATATGGAAAACGTACCATGATTTTCGTTCCAGCGCCCATATGGGATTCTATGGAAATTCCGTAATCCGTGCCGTAAATGTGCTGGATGCGTTTATGGACAGTCATAAGGCCCAGTCCCGTGTGGGTGCTGCCGGGTACGGCGCTGTGATTCATAATCTCATCAATTCGGTCTTTGGATATACCAATGCCATTGTCTTTAATAAAAAATAATACGGTTTTTTCCTGAAGTTCACCTGTGAGCATTACAATCCCGTTGGCGGAGTCCTTGTTCTCCAGACCGTGAACAACAGCGTTTTCTACAAGCGGTTCAAGGATCAGCTTGGGAATTACCAGCGGCAGAAGCCGGGAATCTACGTCGATAATGGCAGAGAGCCGATCCTTGTAGCGGATTTTCTGGATAAACAAATAGTTTTTGATGCATTCCAGTTCCTCCTCTACTGTGATGTTTGTCCGTTTGCTGATGCTCAGGCGCAGCAGCTTGCTGAAGGAGGAAACCATATCGGCAATTTCATCTACGTGATGGGAGCGGGCGGTCCAACCGATGGAATCAAGAACATTGTAGATGAAATGTGGATTAATCTGTGCCTGCAGCATCTGAAATTCCGCTTCCTTTTGCAGAAGCTGCTGTTTATAGACATTGTCAATCAGGTATTGGATTTCATCAATCATTTCATTGTAATGCTGGGCGAGTTGCCCCACCTCATCGGTACTGGTTACGGGAACCCGGTTGGTAAAGTCTCCTTCGGAAACTGTGTCCATGGCATTTTTTAGCTGTGTCAGAGGACGGGCAATTGATCCGGCAAAAACAATGGCGCAAAGAAGAATAACCAGCAGGATTGCAACGACAAACAGAATGATCCACTCTATCAGACGGTGAGAGTCCTCATACAGGGCGGTTTCAGGGATGATTCCGTACAGTGAGAGTCCCTTGGAGCTGAGTTTGCAGCAGGTAGTCCAGAGCTTTTGGGAGCCATGGGGAATCAGGTGAAAATCTGTGGAAGAGAAGCTGGTCTGGTGAAGGGTCTGGTATAAGGACGGATCCTGTTCCTCACCGCAGATAAAATTTCCTTCCGAATCCAGCACGATCACGGAACCTCTTCCCGACATGAAGAGCGTATCAAGATTCCTGTTTAAAAATTCTTTTTTCACGGAAATCAGCAGACATCCAAGCTCCATAGTCGTATCCACATTGCGGATTTCTTTTAGCAGGCAGTATTCGTTTTCGCGAAAATAGCTCCAAGTGCAGCGCCCTTCTTCCATGTGGGCGATTTGGCGCGCAGCATCCATTTCTTCTTCAGAATAAGAAGGTTTGGAGTTCGGAACTTCAAAAATCATGCCGTTGTCCCCGAAAATGTCAATTCGGTTAAGCTTCAGGGAAGAATAATTAATGATCAGAACATGCTCCATAAGGGAAGAAAAGCCTGGAGGAATGCTCTGATAGCTTTCATAGGGATCATTCAGCCTGGAGGACAGAGTAGACTGGGTATCGCCATTATAAGCTATAAAATCTGCCATATAGTTTACGCTGTCAAGCGTGTTATCCAATGCAACGCCTGCCTGCGTAACCGTGTCGATTGCCTGATCTCGTATATATCCCTGAATGACGGAAAAAACTTTCTGATATATTGGAAAAATTACCAGCAGGACTGTCAGAAGAATGAAAACCAGAAATCCTACTAAAATTTTATGGTAAATAGAAAAATTACGAAATTTCTGCTGAAACATGATATACTGTCCCTTTCTCTGCTATGTAATTTGCACAGAATTTAAAGAAAGTAAAAAAATAAATCCGTTTATATATATAAAAAAACTGACTTTATAGTAATAATTTATGGTGCAAATGTCAATTTTTGACTCGAAAAAGGATAAAAATTTCATATGGAAAAACAAGATATTTGTATTTGAAAGAGAGAGAAGGAGGTCAAATACTTTAGATTTATTTTATGCAGAGAGCCTGCTAAAATGGGCTCATCAAAAAGAACGAAGAAAAAGCGAAGGGAGAGCAGGAATATGCATAAGCTTTATTACCAGCCTGAAGGCCATTGGTTCGGCGATTGTATGCCCTTTGGACATGACGGAAGGTTTTATTTGTATCATCAGAGAGATACAAGAAATCCGGCGCCTCTGGAGAATGGACAGCCGTTTGGATGGTCTTTGGCAACCACATCTGATTTTGTACATTATAAGGATTACGGAGAGGCTCTGAAAAAAGGCGCCTATGACGCGCAGGACCAGTATATTTACGCAGGAAGCGTATTCGAGGCTGAGGGTGAGTTTCACGCATTTTATACCGGCTTCAACCGGGAATATGCAGCACAGGGAAAAGCTTCCCAGGTGCTGATGCACGCTGTCAGCAAGGATCTGGTTAACTGGGAAAAAAACGGGGATCAGCTTACCTTTACGCCACAGCCCGGTTATGACAAGGATGACTGGAGAGATCCTTTTGTTCTCTATAACGAGGAGGAACAGGAGTACCTGCTGATTCTGGGAGCCAGAAAACTGGATGGAAAGAAGCTGCTGAATGGATGTACCGTGCATTTTACCAGCAGGGATCTGAAAAACTGGGAATTTAAAGGAGATTTCTGGGCGCCGAATATTTATACCATGCATGAAATGCCGGATTTGTTCCGCATCGGAGAATGGTGGTATCTGATAATCTCTGAATACAGCGATAAGAATAAAATCGTGTATCGGATGAGCAGGAGCCTGAAGGGACCATGGACTGCTCCGGTGGACGACGCCTTTGACGGAAGAGCCTATTATGCAGGCAGAACTCATGAGGTGAACGGGCAGAGGATTCTGTTCGGTTGGGTTCCCACGAAGGAAAACAATGATGATCTTGAAAATTTTCAATGGGGCGGAACGTTTGTGCCCCATGAAGTTTACCAGAGGCCGGACGGGACTCTGGCGGTGAAAATACCGGATACGGTGTGGGATGCTTTTGCGGACAGAAAACCGGTTCAGAATCCGGTAAGCCGTCTTGAAACGGCAGACAGCCGGAAGGAAGCGGTGCTGGAGAAAGACTGCGGAGATATTTATAGCTTTGAAGCGGATGTGAAATTTACGGAAGGAACGAGATCCTTTGCTGTAAAGATGTATGAAAATGAAGAAACAGGAGAGGCGTATCAGTTTAAATTCTATATAGGGGAAAACAGGATGGTATTTGAAAAGACGCCGAATCAGCCATGGTTCCAGTGCATGAACATCGGTCTGGAGCGTCCGATTCCTTTAGATGCGGGAGAGTTTTACCATATGCGCATGATAGTAGATGATACGATAGCAACCATTTATGTAAACGGAACGGCATTGAATGCCAGAATGTACAAACGTCCCGGAAACAGCCTGGGCATGGATGTGGTGGACGGTACGCTGGAAATAAAAAATGCATCCGTTGCAAAAGGGTTGAAATAAAAGCAAAAATTATGTATGAAAAAGGAGGCAGCACATGAAAACAAAAACACTTATCACAGCGGGGCTGGCTTTGACCATGGCAGCAGGACTGGCAGGTACAGTAAGCGCAGAGGAGCAGCCGGAGAAACACATTAAGATTTACACCAATCTTTCGGAGGCAAATACCACATATCATGTATGGGATGACATCCTTAAGGCTTATCAGGCGGAAGTAAACCCGAATTTTACATGGGAGGTAGAGGTTGTTCCGGATCATGATCAGTATCTGGATAAGCTGAAACTGTACATTGCAGGCGGAAATATGCCGGATATCTACCAGATCCCAAACGGAGCGCTTTCCGTACAGCTGGCTCAGGATGGGAAAATGGTGAATATTGGAGAAGAACTGAAAGCCATGGATATGTATGATGCATATAACGGAGGGTGCCTGGATTTTGTAAAGTTTGATGACGGAAGCCTGTACCTGTTCCCGGACGGACGCTATGCGGAGCTGTTTTGGTACTGGACCGGCGATTTTGAAGAACTGAATCTGGAAGTTCCCAGGACATGGGATGAATTTGTAAACTGCTGTGCCGCACTGAAGGAGAGCGGTAAGGATCCGATTGCTATGGCAGGATCCGAGTCATGGCAGTCGCTGCGGTATGTATCCTTTATGCCATGGGTAACAGGCGGAGGCGAGTTTATTAATAAGCTCAAGACCGGAGAAATCAAGTATGACGAGGATGAAATCGCGGTAAAAGGCACGGAGCTTCTTTACACGCTGGCAAGCAACGACTATTTTATGAAGGGCTATGAAAATACCAACTATGCGGATAACATCAATGCGTTTGCTAATCATGCGGCTTCTATTTCTTACTTTGGACCGAATGATCTGAGCGAGGATATGCAGAAGGCTTATGAGAACGGGGAAATCGGCTTCTTCCCGGTTCCTTATGTAGACGGAATGGAAGATGATCAGATGAATATTCCCGTACATAGCGGAAAAGCATGGGGAATTAACAAAGATTCCTATGATGAGGAACTTCAGAGATTCTTTGAGTTCTTTGTAAAGCATCATACGCAATATTCCATGGCAAGAGGCGTGTATTCGCCGCTTGACGAGGAAGGAGATTCCTCTAATATGCCAAAGGTAATGATGGACGTTCTGGAATCTCTCCAGAAGGTAGAAAAGGGCTGGGTATCATGGGATGACAAACTGGATCCTGCAACTATCACCACCAGCGGCGAGCTTGGCATAGAGCTGTCACAGGCATTGATTGATCCGGAGACATTCAGGGAAGAAATGGATCTTTCGATTGAAGAAAACGCAGCAGAATACTTCGGTGCAGAAGAGTAAAGAGATGAGCCAGCAGGGGATTGCCGAAAGCAGTCCCCTGTCTGCGGTAAAAAGGAGGTTTTTATGAAAATCGGAAAAAGCAATTTCAGGACCGTTCTTTTCTTTACGGCTCCGGCATTGATTCTTTATACGCTCATTGTGTTCATTCCTATCGTATGGTCCTCAGTTTACAGTCTGTTTGACTGGAACGGAATCGGAACAATGAAGTTTGTGGGATTGAAAAATTTTGTGAGGTTATTTACAAGAGACCGTGAATTTTTGCCGGCTCTGCAGCATACGGTGATTTACACTGCGGCGCAGATTGGGCTTCAGGTATTTGTGGGACTTGCACTGGCATTTTTGCTCTCCAGCCTACCAAAACTCAGAACATTTTTCCAGACCATGTATTATGTACCGGTAGTAATTTCTTCCGTGGCAATCTGCCAGATTTTTGAGAAGCTGATGTCCCTGCAACCACTGGGACTTTTAAATTCTTTACTGGGGGCCATCAATCCGGCGTGGTATGATATCAAATGGCTCACTGACGTGAATCTGTGTCTTGGAAGCGCGGCTTTTGTGGAAGGCTATAAATATATGAGCATGTATATGGTCATTTTTTATGCGGCGCTGCTCAGTGTGCCGGGAGAACTGGAGGAGGCGGCGAAGATTGACGGCGCTACCGGTTTCCAGATTGCATGGCATGTAAAGGTTCCGTATATCCGTCATGTCATTGTGGCAAATTGTGTTCTGGTTTTGAACGGCTCATTAAGAGCCTATGATATCCCGTTCCTTCTGACGGGAGGAGGACCCGGAAACTGTGCCCAACTTCTGTCACCCTACATGTACAAGCAGGCGTTCAGCAGTATGAAATACGGATACGGCAGTGCCGTGGCTGTAATGATTGTGGTAATTTGCCTGATTTTTGCAACTGTATTCCGGAAATTGTTTGAGAGGGAGGAGTAGAGTATGGAAAAAGACAGTGGATTAAAAAGAAGCAGGCTGTCAACAATCCTGCTGTATGTGCTGGCAGTGCTGGTGCTGGTGATTATGGTATATCCGTTCTTTTACACGGCCATGTCGGCCTTTAAGACACCGGAGGAATTTGTTTCAAAAGCCCAGTATGCGCTGCCGGACGGCTTTTATATCGGTAATATCAAATATGTATTGTTGGAATCCAGTATACCCCGCTATTTTTTAAACAGCCTGATTATTCTGGTATGCGTGCTGGTTCCGGTTCTGCTATTCGGATCTATGGCGGCCTTTGCTATCTGCAAACTGAACTTTAAGGGCCAAAAGATGATGTTGTCTTACTTTTTGATGGGGTTGATGATTCCTTTGCAGGTCTGCCTGATTCCGCTTTACCTGACTTTTGGAAAGCTGGGGATGACAGATAGCTTTCTTGGCGTTATTTTGCCGCAGATTGCATTTGATTTCCCGTACACCATTTATCTGTTTACAAACTTTTTTAAATTTCTCCCAAATGATGTGCTGGAGTCCTGTATTCTCGATGGATGTTCACCCTTTAAGATGTATTCTGTCATTGTAGTGCCCATGGCTAAGAATATTTTCCTGACTCTTGCAACCATGAACGGTATTTTTTGCTGGAATGAGTTTGTATTTGCCTATACCTTCACCAGTTCCAAGAATCTGCAGACCATTACTCTTGGGCTTCGTGACTTTGTAGGTATGTACGGAGCGACAGACTGGGGGCGTACGTTTACAACGATTACATTGACGATTCTGCCTACCTTTATTCTGTACTTTTTCCTCAGCAAATATATGCTGGCAGGAATGACAGAAGGTGCGGTAAAGGGATAAAAAGCTCCGCGAAGCTTTTGCAGAAGGGCAGCGAAGTAAAAGGAAGAAAATAAAAGGAAGTACGATATGCTACAATACAGATGAGGATCCTGTTTCGGCAGGGTCCTCATCTGCTTCGCATTGTTTTTATAAGAATCATTCAACATCAGGCTGCCCCAGCGCTTTGTTGACCAGGATTTTTAAACGGCCTTTGGGAGAGGTGATTTTTCCGGCAAGAATATCTTCTTCCGTAAATTTTGCCATAAGAATTTCACGCTGTGTGACACGTTCCCAATCATAGCAGACATAAAGATAACCGTCTTCACATTCTGAGGCATCAGGGTAAGATACCTCATTTCGTTCATCCAGCAACAGAGTATACGGCCATGTCTGACCGTCATCTTCGCTGAGCATTGCAGTCAGATTGCTGCGGCCCCGCCACTTTTTGACATTGCCCTGCTGCATAATATCTTCTAAATCAATTCTTTCTTCAATGTTACCGTGATTGATCATTAAAAGACGGCCGGATTTAAGCCGGCGGATATGGAAGCGGGAGCAGGGACCGTCTATATGACTTTTATGCCCGGGTGTCCAGGTATATCCTCCGTCCGTTGAGAAACTTTCTCCGATCCCCTCAAAAGTTCTTACAAGCATCCACAGAGAACCGTCTTTTCTTTCCACGATCATATGTTCATCAAAGCTGCGCTGGGGAACATCCGCATGCCCGCGCAGGGCGATCGTTTCGCCATGATCCGAAGAGGCATAAACATTAGAAAACTGTTCTTTCTCAAGTCCATGACGTTCTGTAGGAAAAGCGCCGCACTCATCCCGCCAGATGGCGCATGGGAATAACCATTCATCTTTTGATGTCACGAGCGGTTTATTCATCATAATACCGTTGGCGATTCTGCGGGGGGCAGTCCATTCAAGAGGATCTGCATCCGGTTTTTTGCATATGGTTACCCAGACTCCGCTGCGGCAGTCATTGAAGCCGTGTGCCTGATTATATGTCATCCACAACTCGCTGGATCTTATCTGGCAGGTATTGATGCAGCAATGACAACCGAGACAGATCATATTGCATTTATGGGCGGTTCTGATAATCCGTCAATCAATCAGTTCCGTGCAGGATTTGAAGCCGGCGCAAAATCCGTGAATCCGGATATTCAGGTAGATGTTACATGGGTAGGCAGCTTTGAAGATCCTGCAAAAGCAAAAGAGCTGGCATTGATGCTGTATGATCAGGGCGCAGATATTATCTACGTTGCAGCAGCGGCATCTTCTACCGGAGTTTTTGATGCAGCAAAAGAAACAGGCGGTATGGTAGTAGGATGTGATGTTGACCAGAATGGGATCGTACCGGGACAGGTTATAGGATCCATGGTTATTAATTACGGTAATGCCGTATATCAGGCATTTAAAGAGAGAGAAGAAGGCGGCCTGCAGTTTGGTTCATATAAGTTCGGTCTTGATAATGATGCTGTATGCTGGCTTATTCCGGAGGAATCAGTATACGAGACAAGTGAAGACATTGTGACAGCAGTGAATGAGGCAAGAGAAAAGATCTTAAGCGGCGAAATCGTAGTTCCGGCAGAATAATGAAAGTATCAGACACCTGGAAGCGATATGCTTCCGGGTGTTTTTTCGGAAGGGAGTGAAAGAATTGTCGATTGCAGTAGATATGCGGAAGATAACTGTCCGGTTCGGCAAGGTGATTGCCAATAGCAATGTGGATTTCCAGGCAGAGTGGGGTGAGGTCCATGGTCTGGTAGGCGAAAATGGCGCCGGAAAAACAACACTGATGAGAGTTTTGTATGGGATGTATTCGCATCACGAAGGTGAATTATATATCAATGGAGAAAAAGTGGTCTTTACTTCGCCTAAAGATGCCATCAGTAAGGGAATCGGTATGGTACATCAGCACTTCAGTCTGGTTCCAAGTATGACAGTGGCGGAAAATGTGGTCATGGGAAAACCGATTTATAAAAGAGGTTTGATCGATATAAAGAAAAGTGTGGAAACAGTTGCACAGTTGAGCGAGACTTATGGACTGGAGATCGATCCAAAAGCAAAAGTGAGTGATCTCACGGTGGGATTACAGCAGAGAGTCGAGATTCTTAAGGCGTTATATCTGGGTGCGGAAATTCTGATCATGGATGAACCGACAGCAGTGCTGACGCCTCAGGAAATCCAGCAACTGATGGATACGCTGAAAAATCTGAAAGAAAAAGGCAAATGCATTATTTTGATTACACACAAACTGGCAGAGGTAAAAATGGTCACTGACCGGATTACTGTCATGAGAAGCGGCGTCGTTACGGCAAAAGTAAATACAGAAGATACCGACGAGAAAAAAATAGCAATGATGATGGTTGGACGAGAAGTTGTTCTCGAAGTTGAAAAAGAAAAATTTAATCCGGGGGAAGTAGTCCTGGATGTTCAAAATATTTCCTGTCTGGATAAGATGGGGTTTCCGGCAGTAAAAAATGTTTCCCTTCAGGTGAGAAAAGGTGAAGTGGTAGGAATTGCCGGAGTGCAGGGGAATGGTCAATCCGAACTGGCAGATGCTGTTTCCGGACTTCTCCCGCTGATGTCCGGGGAGGTAAAAATAAACGGAAAGAAAATGGAGGGAAGTAATCTTCCGCTTGCATGCAGAAATGCAGGGCTTGGCCATATACACGACGACCGTATGCATGTGGGAACAGCGGGGGACATGTCGATCAGGGACAATTTTCTGGCGGCTGTTTATCGCAGGAATTTATTTATCAGCAGATCATCACTCACCGGGATGCAGGAAATGCAGTGCTGCTGATTTCGAATGAATTATCTGAGATTCTGGCACTCAGCGACCGTATCCTTGTTATTTATAAGGGAGAGATTATCGGTGAACTGAACAGAAAAGAGGCTACCGAAGCCAAAATCGGTATGCTGATGGCGGGCATCCGTGAAAAAGAAGGAAGGGAGGAAGAACAGTGAATTTTGAATTCAGACAGAGAAAAATAAAACCTTCTATTATTGCCGCATCGATTCTGATCGGTCTGGTTCTTGGAACAGGTTTTGTATTACTGGGTGGTTTTAATGTTTTTACAGTATATTCTTATTTGATCAAAGGGTCATTGGGCAGTCTTCCGGCTCTGACATCATCCGTTCGCTGGTCAACTATTTTTCTTTTATGCGGGATAGCGTCCGGTATAGCTTTTAAGGGCGGTATGTTCAATATGGGTACAGAGGGACAGCTTTATGTTGGAGCATTGTCAGCAACTCTGGTGGGAGTATATGTAAAGGGACTTCCTGCAATCGTGCATATTCCTCTGTGTATCATGACGGGCATGCTGGCAGGTGCGATCTGGGCGGCAGTTCCTGCGGTGCTTAGAGTATATTGGAACACGAATGAGATCGTGGTTACGCTGATGATGAATTATATTGCAATCAATCTGACCAGTTTTCTGGTAAAAGAGTATTTCCTGACAACCGGCATTTTTGGAGATTCGCTGACGACAGATGAGCTTTTAGCAAGTGCAAGATTTCCGGGTTTTGGGAACAGTCCGGTTTCTTTTGGATTCCTGCTTGGAATAGTACTGGTAATCCTGTTTATCCTGTTCTTTGAAAAAACAAAAAAGGGTTTTGAAATAAAAGTATCCGGATTTAATCCGGAGTTTGCCAAATACAGCGGTATCAGCGTGAACAGGGTACGGATCTCTGTTATGCTGCTCAGCGGAGCCATCGCAGGGCTGGCAGGTGCAGCAGAGATCATGGGAGTACAGGGAAGATTTCTATCTGGATTTTCACCGGATTTTGGTACGAGCGGCATGCTGGTAGCGCTGCTTGGAAACAGCAGTGGTTTGGGGATTTTCATATCTGCACTTTTTATGGGGATTTTGAAAGCCGGATCTTTGACACTGGAAAGAAGCGCCGGTGTGTCCAGAGCGTTGGCGGTTGTAATCCAGGCATTGATCATCTGTTTTATCTCCGTGAAAACTTTTAATTTGCCGTTTAAGTTAAAGAAGACACATAAGGAAGGAGGCGAAGAAGGATGATCACCATTTCAGCAAGTATCATTTCTCCGATTTTGCGTGTGATGACTCCGATTTTATTATGTGCGCTCGGCGGTGTGTACAGTGAACGGTCAGGTACCGGAAATATTACTTATGAAGGAAGTATGCTGATGGGAGCGTTTACGGGCGTTGTTGGCAGCTACTTCACAGGCAGCGCCCTGGTCGGGGTATTGTGTGCAGTGGCCGGAGGAGTTCTGGTAAATCTGTTTTATGGCCTTTTGCGTCTCAGAATGGGCGGAGATAATGTAGTATGTGGTTTTGCGGTAAATTCCTTCTGCGTGGGAGTTACAACTTATCTTTTGCGCACGATCTTTAAGATAAGCGGAACACTGGCTGATCCCAGAATACAGGGACTGTATAAAGTGAGGCTGAAAGCGGTAAAAAACATTCCGGTTATAAAATATTTTTTTACAAACCAGACATTATTGGTCTACCTGGCATTTATTCTTGTTATTGTGACAAGTATTGTTTTGAAAAAGACGAAATTTGGTATGAATATCAGGGCATGCGGAGAGAAGCCGATGGCAGCGGCGGCGGTAGGTGTGAATGTCAATAAGACCAGATGGCTCTGCATTATCATTACCGGCGTACTGTGCGGGCTTGGCGGAGCCCAGATGGCGCTTGGCAATCTGACACAGTTTTCAGAAAATATGACAGGCGGCCGTGGATTTATTGCTTTGGCGGCAGTCATTCTTTCAAAAGCAACACCGTCCGGAGTTTTATGTACGGCGTTATTATTCGGCGTGGCTGAGGCATATGCAAACCTTCTTCAGCTCACCAGCATATCTTCATATTTGATCATGATGATACCATATGTGGCAGTTATTTTGATCCTGGTGCTGCAGCCTGCGCGTTTGAAAGAACTGTGGACCAGGTGGAAAATATACCGAAACAAGACTATGTAAAGGAAGGAAATTATGGGAAGATTAGATGGAAAGAAAATCCTTGTTTTGGGCGGAAACGGAGGGATCGGCTACGCGTGTGTGGAAGAGCTGGAAAGAGAAGGCGCACATGTGCTGGTATCGGGCCGTGCGGAAGTTTACCGCGGAAAGGACAGCCAAAAATATATTCAGGCAGATGTGACAGAGAAAGCGGCGGTTGACCGGCTGTTTGAAATCGTAAAAGAAAGATTTGGGAGTCTGGACGGATTTGTTTACAGCTCCGGGGTCGGTTCTTCAAAAGGTTTTTGTGAAACAACATTAGAACACTATGACAGGATCATGGCTGTAAACTTAAGAGGAGCATTCTATACAAGCAGGAAAGCTGTGGAGCTGATGACGAATGGCGGAAGCATTGTGCTGGTTGCATCCCAGAAAGGATTGTGCGGTTCTACGGGAAGTCTGGCGTACAACGCATCAAAGGGAGGCATGATCATCATGGCCAGAAGTATGGCGTTGGAGTTGGGAGAAAAAGGAATACGGGTAAATTGTGTATGCCCCGGTCCCACGGAAACAACAATGTTTGCAGAGGATATGAATAATCAGTCAGATCCGTCAGCGGCAAGAAGAAAAGTTGCGTCATCCAATCCGCTGAATATGATAGCGATGCCGGATAAAATTGCGTCGGGGATAATTTACGTTTTAAGCGATGAATATGAAAAAATAGATGTTACCGGAAAAGTTCTGATGCCCGGTGTCATTGATTCGCATGTACATATGTGGGATCCGTCTCCGCAGAATTATCGGGAGGACTGGAAGTGCGGATCTAAATGCGCGGCTTCCGGTGGGATCACAACGATCGTTGATATGCCGCTGAGCGTGCCTCCGGTGGTGGACGAGGCCGGATTTCGTATTAAATATGATGTGGCGTCTAAAGATTCCTGCGTGGACTTTGCGTTTTGGGGAGGACTGACTCCGGGCTGTGTAGATAATATGGCAGAGCTGGATAAACTGGGGTGTGTGGCCTATAAGGGATTTATGAGTTTTGCTAATCCGGATTATCCGCAGATTACCGATGGATATTTGATAAAGGGGATGAAAAACGCAGCAAAATTCGGCGGATTGATCGGGGTACATGCCGAGAATGCGGAAGTGGCGGATTTTGGAAGTAAGGATATGGCAGCGTGCGCCAAAGCTGCCAACAGTATGCATGATGAAGCACGTCCATGGTGGGTGGAACTGGAAGCGATTGAAAGAGCGGTACTCTTTGCAAAAGTCACCGGGGCAAGACTGTATATCTGTCATATGACGATCGAACAGGGGGCTGCTTTTCTGAAGAAGGCAAAAGCGGAAGGCGTGGAAGTATATGTAGAGACATGTCCGCATTATTTATTGTTTGATAAATCAGTAATGGATGAAAAAGGGGCTTATGCGAAATGTAATCCGCCGATTCGGAGCAGAGAGAATGTAGAAAAGATGTGGGAGTATATATTTGACGGTACGATAGATACTCTGGGGTCTGATCATGGGCCGTATGCAGACGAAGAAAAATGCAGAAACGGGAATTTCTTCCTTGAATACAGCGGCTTTGGAGGATTTGATGCCATGCTGGCAGGAATGATCACCGAGGGAGTGTATAAGAGAGGCCTGCCGCTTACTACACTGGCAGCGATCACTGCCGGAAATACAGCCCGGATCATGGGACTGGCACCGAAGAAGGGAAGCCTTATGCCGGGCGCTGACGCAGATGTTCTGGTGATTGACCTGAATGAAGAATGGGTATTTGACGGGGAAAAGAGCCTTTCCAAGTGGAAGAGCAGGAACAATATTTATCACGGAAGCAGATTGAAAGGCAAAGTAAAACAGACATGGGTTCGCGGAAAGATGGTGTATTGTGACGGCTCTATAGTCGTTCCGGATGGATATGGACAGTATGTTCCAAAACAAAAACAGTTGACGGGAATGTCCTCTGTTTTGAAATAAAACTGAATCAGGAAACCGGTTGAATCTGTCTCTGCAAAAAAGCGGAGACAGATTTCTGATTTTAAGGACACAGCTTATGTCCGGGACTCAGGCTTAAGCGTCCTGCTATCTCTAAACATATTGACGGCAATTACAATGACGATTATAATAACTGTTGCAAAAGAGAGAGGGGGAATATATAAATGTTTGATACAAATATGCTTGAATGGACAAGAGAACCAAATGATTATACTGTAAAAGATGGCGTGATCGAGATTATTACAAAGCCGCACACAGATCTGTGGCAGCGTACTTACTATCATTTCAGAAATGATAACGCACCGGTACTGCAGATGAAAACGAAGGAAAAGTATTTTTCATTTGTCGTAAAGACGGAATTTGAGAGCAGGCACCGATTCGATCAGTGCGGTGTTGTGATGTATCTGAACAGTGAGAACTGGATTAAAGGATCCATAGAGTATGAAAACGAAGATTTTCAGCATCTCGGAAGCGTTGTAACGAATCATGGCTATTCCGACTGGGCGACAACAGCAATCGATGCATCTGTTAAATCGATGTGGTATCGTCTGAGCCGCAGAGAAGATGATTTTTGCATTGAGTGTTCGAATGACGGCGTAAGTTTTTCACAGATGAGGGTATGTCATGTATGGGATGCAGTGGATGAGATCTCATTTGGAATCTATGCCTGCAGTCCGGAGGACTCATCTTTCAAAGCTACATTTACCAATATGGACGTGACGGAATGTAAGTGGCTTGCGCATGATGGACAGAAACCGGATGAAGAATAAAGTAACGAGGACGGCACTAGACTGCCCTCTTTTATATTCCTATTTTTGCTGTTTTTTCTCGTATCACACATATTAAAAGAAAACAAAGGAGCGGAAACCAAATTTTTTCTCGACTTGGATATGATATATGATTGACATTAGTTCGGTTAACCGATATATTATAGAAAAGGAGGGAAAGCTGATGATTGTGAATGATTTGCTTAAAAAAGAAAATATGTCGAGATATCGCTTAAGCAAAGAGAGCGGAGTTGCTATGACCACCATTACAGATATTTGCAGTGGAAAAGCGGATCTCGATAAATGCGCAGCTGGAACTTTGTATAAGATTGCTAAGGTTCTTGGCGTGACCGTTGATTCAATACTGGAAAATAATAGTATAAACAAGGTGGACTACAGATGCTCTTTTGAGACTTTTAAGAGCAATACTTGCCATCATGTAAAGGATATGGGTGATATAGATTTTATTATCGAAACTCTTGAGACAGATGAAATACGGAAGCTTTATGAGCGCAGGTGGTATAGAGAAGCATTATATCTGTTGGCAATGGTTGATTACCTGTCCAGGATGAACAGTTTGCCCCTTTGCACAAATTATAATGATATTCGTGCTCAGAAGCTTGAAAAACCATACTTTTCTGCAGGCGTTGTTGTGTCATATGCTGCGACCGGAGATGAAAGTATAAAAGAAAAGGCATTGGCGAACGCTATACCTGAATTCATACGATTCAATATCGTTGAAAGCGAGGTGCGAAATGTCTGCTGATAAGCCTTTTACAAAAGAAAATCTGGATGGTTATCTGAAGGAGTTGGCAAAGGAATTCCGTAAAAAGAACGGTACGAAGATGCCTGCGGAGATCATTCTGATTGGCGGTGCGTCCATCCTTATAAATTATGGCTTTAGAGAAATGACTTATGATATGGATGCAATTATTAAATCCTCAGGGGCAATGAAGGATGCAATCAACACAGTAGGAGACAGACTTGGGCTTCCGATTGGTTGGTTAAACACAGATTTTGTTAATACAAATTCATATACACCAAGAGATTCCAGAATCTTTATCGAAGCTGTTTACAAGAAAGAAGATTTGCATGCATTTTACAGGCAGTGCAGAGAACTTGAACAGGAAAATAAAGATGTTCTAGTTGGATTCCAAGAAGATTATCCGGGTGTACTCAATGGTGATAATCTTGCCGATATTTTGAAAGCTGCAAGAGATAAAAAGCAATAGTAAGAGAGATTTAAGGGCTGTATTGTAATAATAGTTTTTCAGTAATGGAAGCAGGTTGACCGGAAGGTCAAGATTCTCCAACAGCTCCAGATAATTCTTTTGGTTGATATCATTGAGATACCGATGATCGTGGTGGGCTGCGGACAGCCGACGATGCTGGCGGACATTCCCCAGGCACGTACCTACATCAACATTTACGACACTATGGACAGCACCCTTGATGCGCTGGTTGCAGATATCATGGCGGGGCCGGAGGTATTCCGGGGAAAAGATCCGATTGACAGCTTTTGCGGTTTGTTTGACACTCATATGTAGAGACAGGCCCGCGGGCACATCTTTTTCGCCGCCCGCGGATATTGTTTCTGATTTTCGTGGTCAGTTTGCTCCCTTGATTATTGGTTTTTAATTATTACTTGACGTTACCGGCAAAATAACATATAATATCAGCAATTAAGGGAGTAATCGGCGCACGGCGCGGCATGCCAACATAATGGTCATGGACCTGGTTTGCCTTAATTGATGAGACTTAAGGACAGCGGATAGCTGCGCCTGTCTCGTATACTTCAAACAACGTGATGATTCAGGCATATGGCTATGCCTGATATTTTTATGCCGCATTTGCGGCGTAAAATCCTGTGGAGCAGGATTCTATTGATCACGATATACGGAGGATACGGGAATGGGATTATTCGAGTTGTTGCTGTTGTCGGCCGGACTGGCTATGGATGCTTTTGCAGTGTCCGTCTGTAAGGGACTGTCACAAAAAGAAGTAACATTAAAGACAATGCTGGTGTGCGGGGGATGGTTCGGCGCTTTTCAGGCGCTGATGCCCGCAATCGGATATTTGCTCGGCGTACAGCTTTCCGGTTATGTAACGGCGATCACGCCGTGGATCGCTTTTGGCCTTCTGGCAGCGATCGGCGGGAACATGATACGGGAGGCTCTTTCGAATGAAGAGGAAGACGGGATGAACGCGTCGCTTTGCGTCAGGGTCATGTTTGCCATGGCGGTAGCCACGAGCATTGACGCTCTGGCGGTGGGCGTGACATTTGCGTGTGTTCCGGTGAAGGTACTCGCAGAGGGCGGAAGGACGGCGAATACAGCGCTCGGCGTAGTCTGTATCGGCGTGGTGACGTTTTTTATTTCCTGCGCGGGAGTGAAGATCGGCGGCGTCTTTGGCTCCCGGTATGAAAAAAAGGCGGAGCTCGCAGGCGGCGTCATTTTAGTCTGTCTTGGCCTTAAAATTTTGCTGGAACATTTATTGTAACGATTCAGAGCTGTCCGGAACCGGTTGGCTGAACAGTTACCACTTATTATGAAGATCAGGAGGAATACAAATGCTTTCGTTTGAGTGTGATTACGCGGAAGGGGCGCATGAAGCGGTCCTGAAA
>Ga0129309_1000852_pt1 | contig 19413 bp, 18 predicted proteins | sample L1105metagenome_FD_94439 | JGI IMG/M metagenome (GOLD analysis project Ga0129309, IMG submission 94439) | Ring-tailed lemur group fecal microbial communities from Wisconsin, USA - L1105 metagenome | ecosystem: Host-associated > Mammals > Digestive system > Large intestine > Fecal | place: USA...
AATGATCCACAGGCAGGAGCAGTCATTATTTCCGTTGTTGAAGCACATGATATTGTCACCTCACTTTGAGACATTCTATGCGCGGGCGCCCCATTGGGAGCCTGGCCAAAGGAAAATTTTGCATCCAACGCAGAAAATCAGAAACAGAGCAAGTCCTTTCCGGTGTTCCGGCCGGTAAGGCAGGTTTGGAGGTTCATATGGCTGATTACAAAAGGGGAGATACCGCCAGCTGGGACACGGAGCAGGTGCGCCGGAGCCAGAGCGGACAGACGGCACCCTCCCGCCGTCCCAGAAAGCGGAAAAAGCGCCGCTTCAACTTTTTCACGTACCTTCTGTTTGTGCTCATCACCTCTGCCATTCTGGCGGGCGTGGGCTGGCTGCTCATCAACGATCTGTGCGCCTTCAACAAGGAGAATGTCACCGCCACCATTGAGGTGACCGCGGATGATACCATCTCCACCATCGCGGACAAGCTGGAGGATGCCGGCCTCATCCAGTACAAGTGGTTTTTCAAGCTGTTCGCCACGGTGGCGGACGCCAAGGACAAGATCGGCACCGGCACCTATGAGCTGAACACGGACATGGATTACCGGGCCCTCATCGTCGGTATGCACAACTCCTCCGGCAACCTGAATTCGGATACCGTCCGCATCACCATTCCGGAGGGCTATACCGTTGCCCAGATCATCCATCTGATGGCGGAAAAGGGTGTCAATACAGAGGAAAACCTGTTGGAAGCCGCCAAGACCGCTGCGTTCGACTATGAATATATCGACAACAACTCCGAGGATATCAGCCGCCTGGAGGGCTACCTGTTCCCGGACACCTATGATTTCTATCTGAACGAAAAGCCCGCCAATGCCCTGAACCGGCTCATCAAGAACTTTGACAGCAAGCTGGATGATGACCTGCTGGCCCAGGCGGAGGCCCGGGGCTATGACCTGAAAAAGATCATCACCATTGCATCCCTCATTGAAAAGGAGACCGACGGCACGGACCAGGCGAAGATCGCCTCCGTTATCTACAACCGTCTGGAGGGCCCCGGCGACAAGGGCGGCACCTACGGCATGCTGCAGATCGACGCCTCGCTGCTGTACGCGCTGCCGGACCACGAGGGCGCCATCACCAACGCCGACAAGCAGACCGATTCCAAGTATAACCTCTACAAGTACGCGGGCCTGCCGCCCACACCCATCGCCAATCCGGGCCTGGCGTCCATTGAAGCGGCCCTGGAGCCCGCCGAGACCAATTATTACTACTATGCCCTGGGCAAGGACGGAAAGCACCACTTCTCCGCCACCTTGCAGGAGCATAACGCCTTCCTGAACAGCAGCGATTATGTCGGGAATTGACACGAGAAAAAAGCCGGAGCTGCTGGCTCCGGCGGGGGACATGGAACGGCTGAAGCTGGCGGTGCTGTACGGCGCTGACGCGGTGTACCTGGCGGGCACGGACTTCGGAATGCGGGCCTTTGCCGGCAATTTCTCTCCGGAGGAGCTGCCCCGGGCGGTGGACTTTGCCCACCGCCACGGCGTCCGGGTCCACTGCACCATCAACACCATGCCCCGCAACGACGAGATCGCCCGCCTGCCGGAGCATCTGGAGCGCTTGAACGACGCCGGGGTGGATGCCCTTATCGTGGCGGACCTGGGAGCCTTCACGCTGGCGGGGAAGTACGCCCCCCGCTGCCAGCGGCATATCTCCACCCAGGCCAGCATCAGCAATTATGAAACTGCCCGGGCCTGGTATGACCTGGGCGCCTCCCGGGTGATCCTGGCCCGGGAGGTGGGGCTGGAGGAGATCCGTACCATCCGGGAAAAGACCCCGGCGGACCTGGAGATCGAGGCCTTTGTCCATGGCGCCATGTGCGTCAGCTATTCTGGCCGCTGCCTCCTCTCCAATTACATGACGGGCCGGGACTCCAGCCGGGGCGCCTGTGCCCAGCCCTGCCGTTATCAATACGCCCTCATGGAGGAAAAGCGCCCCGGGGAGTATTTCCCCATTGAGGAGGACACCAAGGGCACGTACATTCTCAACTCCCGGGACATGTGCATGATCGACCACCTGGCGGACCTGATGGACGCGGGATTGGACAGCCTGAAGATCGAGGGACGGGCCAAGTCCGCCTATTACGCCGCCATCGTCACCGGCGCCTACCGCCACTGCCTGGATGACGCGGTGGCCGGAAGGCCCGCGGACAGCGTCTGGCGGGACGAGGTGGAGCATGTGAGCCACCGGCCCTATTCCACGGGCTTTTACTATGGCCCGCCGGGACAGTATTACGATAATTCCCGGTATATCAGGGAGTGGCAAGTAGTTGCACTTGTCACCAGCTGCGATGAAGCAGGCAACGCTACGCTGTCTCTGCGGAATAAATTCTGCACTGGAGACACCGTGGAGTTGGTGGGTCCGGACCTGCGGCCCTTTGCCATGACCGTCCCGGAAATGACGGACGGGGAGGGAGTGCCTTTGAACGAGCCCCGGACCCCCCAGATGATTTTCCATATGAAATTGCCGCGCCCGGTGCCGCCCTTTACCCTGGTGCGCCACGCGGTGGAACTATCAGCCAAATGAGGAGAAAGAGGAAATTATGAACGCAGATGTTGTCATTGTCGGCGCCGGCCCGGCCGGCATCTTCACCGCCCTGGAAATGATCAAAAAGGGCAGCCAGCAGAAGATCATCATGGTGGAAAAGGGACAGCCGGTGGAAAAGCGCCACTGCCCCAAGGACAAGACCCGCAAGTGTGTGAACTGCAAGCCCTACTGCCACATTACCACCGGCTTTTCCGGCGCCGGTGCCTTCTCCGACGGCAAGCTGTCCCTCAGCTATGAGGTGGGCGGCGACCTGCCCACCCTCATCGGCGCGGACCTGGCCCAGGAGACCATCCATTACGCGGACCAGATCTATCTGGATTTCGGCGCGGACACCCACATCGAGGGCCTGGAGCATGAGGAGGAGCGCAAGGAGATCCGCAAGCGGGCCATCCAGGCGGGACTGAAGCTGGTGGACTGCCCCATCCGCCACATGGGCACGGAAAAGGCCCAGGCCATTTACCTGGCCATTGAGCGCTACCTCCAGGAAAACGGCGTGGAGATGTACTTCGGCTATGAATGCAGCAACCTGATCCTGGAGAATGATGTCTGCAAGGGCGTTTCCATCTCCAACGGGAAGACGGACCTGGAGATTTACGCCAAGCACACGGTGGTGGCCACCGGCCGCCGGGGCGCCGACTGGCTGGAAAAGCTCTGCGCCGAGCACAACATCGCCCACGCTCCCGGCACCGTGGACATCGGCGTCCGGGTGGAGGTCCGCAACGAGGTCATGGAGACTGTGAACCGGGTACTGTACGAGTCCAAGCTGGTGGGCTATCCCCGGCCCTTCAAGAACAAGGTCCGCACGTTCTGCCAGAACCCCGGCGGCTTTGTCAGCCAGGAGAATTACGACAACAACCTGGCGGTGGTCAACGGCCACTCCTACAAGGACCTGAAGAGCGACAACACGAACCTCTCCATCCTGTGCTCCCACAACTTCTCCGTGCCCTTCAACCAGCCCATCGCCTACGCCCAGAAGGTGGGCGAGCTGACCAACATGCTGGCAAACGGCCAGATCCTGGTCCAGCGCTTCGGCGATATTCTGGACGGCAAGCGCACCTGGCAGAAGGAGCTGGCCCAGTCCAACATCCGGCCCACTCTGCCGGACGCTGTGGCCGGCGATATCACCGCCGCCATGCCCTACCGGGCCATGATCAATATCATCAACTTCATCCAGGCCATGGACTACGTGGTGCCGGGCTTTGCCGCCTATGAAACGCTGCTGTATTCTCCCGAACTGAAGTTCTACTCCAACCGGGTGAAGATGGACACGGACTTCAATACCAGCCTGAAGGGCCTCCACTGCCTGGGCGACAGCTCCGGCTGGACCCGGGGCCTCATGATGGCCTCTGTCATGGGCACCCTCATGGGCCGTAAGATCGCGGAAGAGGGCTGAGCCAAAGGAATAAAAAACCGCCGGATATTCCCGGCGGTTTTTTATTGCGGCACAAGGAATGCAACCTGCGGTTGACAAACTTCCACCCGGCCCGTTCTTGCCAAAACGCGGCGGGAGTTTTATGATCAGTCCATTCAAACAGAAAGCGAGTGTACCAACATGGAATTTTCAGAAAAGCTGTCAGATCTCCGTAAAAAGGCGGGCCTTTCCCAGGAACAGCTGGCGGACCGGCTGGGCGTCACCCGGCAGTCCGTCAGCAAATGGGAAAGCGGCGCCGCCATGCCGGAGCTTGTGAAGCTGATCGCCTTGTCAGAGCTGTTCGGCGTCAGCGTGGATTATCTGGTAAAGGATCACATGGCGGAACAGGAGCAGGCGTCAGGGAACAGCTCGGACACCGCCCGGCTGGAACAAAAGCTGGACGCGCTGGCCAGCGATTATCGGGGCAGCTGGGGTCCCTATTACCGCTACACCAGCAAAACCCGCCTCTTGGGCCTGCCGCTGGTTTCCATCCGCTTTGGACGGGACCGGCATCCATCCCAAAACAGCCTGGCGGTGGGTGTCATCGCCATCGGCAATTTCTCCGTGGGCGTGGTGAGCATCGGCCTGATCTCGGCAGGCGTCTTTTCCTTGGGTATGATCGCCGCCGGAGCCATGGCGTTGGGCATGGTGTCCATCGGTTGGGCTGCTGCGGGCGTCAGTGTGGTGGGCGTCCACGCCGCCGGCATGGCGGTCAGCAAATTGCTTTAAAACGGAAAAACAGCGCCGGGAGCAACCCCCCCGGCGCTGCTGTTATTTTCCTAAAACCTCCCGCCGCACGTAGTCAAACGCGGCGTCCTCTCCCTCGTCCTTCAGCGTCAGCAGAATGTGCTCCAGCAATGCCTCCGTGCTGGGGTGGAGCAGCAGGCGGCGCTGCTTGCCCCGGAGGAAAAACTTGTACGGGTCGCCGGGGTCAAATGCTTCGCCCCGGTAGACCTTGCTGGCGGCCAAGCGGTCGCAGAACATCTCCGCCACGTATTTTTTCGGCATCTCCACACCGGCGATGCCGGAGCCGTCCGGGGCGTAATCGGTCCAGTACTCGAAGTGGTGGCGGTTGCGGCCCTTGTGGTGCATCCAGGAGGCGCTGTACCCGTACTGCTTGCGCTGGGCATCATTGGGGCTGTGGTCCCCCTGAAAGTATTTGACCCCGGCAAAAAACTCCACGGGGGAGTATTTGGACAGGTCGTGGGTCAGTCCCTGCCAGTACAGTCCCAGCCGAAAGCAGTATTTCCGCACCAGCGCCCGGTGGCGGTGGACGGTTTTCAAATGTGCCCAGAAATGCAAGGTTGTCACCTCAAAATTTAAGTTCCTGTGACTTAGTATAGCACACGCTTTTCAAAAAGACGAGGGAAATTTTTCGCATGGAACACCGCCGGAAAGCCACACTATCCGTGAGGTGGTGCAAGTGCGCTGTGGGGTGTTTTCCTGTCCGGACCGCTGGAGGGCCTGGCTGCCGCCGGGCACGGTTTGCCCCGGCGGGGAAGAAGCGGAGCGGACTGTCTGGGACCTGCTGGCTCTGACGCCGGAGGGATGCGCGAATTTGGCGGCGCGGCGCCTGCGGTGCCGCGTTCTGTTGGTGCCCGGCGGCTGCCGGATACCGGAGGGGGCGGGCACGGTGGTCACCTGCGGCCTTTCGCCGCGGGACAGCCTGACCCTGTCCAGTCTGGCGGAGCCGGTGCTTTGCATTCAGCGGGCCCTGCCCCGCCTGGATGGCTCCTTTCTGGAACCCCAGGAGGTCCCTTTGCCGCCGCTGCCGGAGCCGGCGGAAGGGCTGCTGCCGCTGTTGGGGCTTTGGCTGTTGCAGATGCCACTGACGAATGCGCTTTCCCATGGTACACTCTCCCCAAAAGGAGGGGTACGCCGATGATGTGGGTCACATGGTTATTGCTGGGTCTGGCACTGGGCGGAGCAGTCTGGACGTGGTACAAGGTCAACAACCACAAAAGCGGCGCGGTCTCCTGCTGCGGCTGCGGCCAGTGCGCCCGCACCGGCGAGTGCGTGATGGTAAAAGGGAAGAAAGCGGTCAAAAAACAGCGGGACCCTGCTTGACAAATCCCGCAAACAGGATATAATGTTTTCGTTCGACAAGAAAAACGCCATGACAAAGCCAGCTTTGCGAAACCGGCCGAAGCGAGAGGGGAGACGGTGAAAGCCCCTTGCCCACGCCGCGAAGCAGCCACTTTGGAGCAGTCCGCGACGAGCGGAACGGTTCATCCCCGTTACCGGATGGCTAAGATGCCTCCTGAAAGGGGGATAATTAGGGTGGTACCGTGAAGCAAGCCTTCGCCCCTAAACCGGGGCGGAGGCTTTTTTGATTGCCCCGGCGGCACATGAATGAGAAAACACAAAAAATATATTTTAGGAGGAAACAACACTATGGCACATCCCTATCACGGGCTGAACGAACTCCGGGAGATGTTCCTCAGCTACTTTGAGAGCAAGGGCCACCTGCGCCTGCCCAGCTTTTCCCTGATTCCCCCCGCCAATGACAAGTCCTTGCTGCTGATTAACTCCGGCATGGCCCCCATGAAGACCTGGTTCACCCGGGAGGAGGAGCCTCCCCGCAACCGCGTCACCACCTGCCAGAAGTGCATCCGCACCGGCGACATTGAAAACATCGGCAAGACCGACCGCCACGGCACCTACTTTGAGATGCTGGGCAACTTCTCCTTCGGCGACTATTTCAAAAAAGAGGCCATTCCCTTCTGCTGGGAGTTTCTGACTGAAGTGGTGGGCCTGGAGAAGGACCGCCTGTATCCCTCCATCTACCTGGACGATGACGAGGCCTTTGAGATCTGGAACAAGGACATTGGCATCCCCGCCGAGCGCATTTTCCGCTTCGGCAAGGAGGACAACTTCTGGGAGCACGGCGCCGGCCCCTGCGGCCCCTGCTCCGAGGTGTATTATGACCGCGGCCCCGAGCATGGCTGCGGCAAGCCCGGCTGCACCGTGGGCTGCGACTGCGACCGCTACATCGAGGTGTGGAACAACGTGTTCTCCCAGTTCGTCAACGACGGCGAGAATCATTACACTGAGATGAAGAACAAGAACATCGACACCGGCATGGGCCTGGAGCGTCTGGCCTGCGTGTGCCAGAACGTGAACTCCCTGTTCGATGTGGACACCGTCATGAACATCACCAACAAGGTCAGCGAGATCACCGGCGCCCACTACGGCGAGAGCCATAAGACCGATGTCTCCCTCCGGGTCATCACCGACCATATCCGCTCCTCCACCATGATGATCTGCGACGGCATCCTGCCCTCCAACGAGGGCCGGGGCTACGTGCTGCGCCGCCTGCTGCGCCGGGCCGCCCGCCACGGAAAGCTCCTTGGCGTGGAGAAGCCCTTCCTGTACGAAGTGGTGGACACCGTTGTCCACGAAAACGAGTGCGCCTATCCCGACCTGCGGGAGAAGCAGGCCTATATCACCAAGGTCATCCGCACCGAGGAGGAGAACTTCGCCAAGACCATCGACGGCGGCATGAAGATCTTCGCCGACCTGCTGGCGGCCCACAAGGCCAAGGGCGAGACAGAGTTCTCCGGCGCCGACGCCTTCAAGCTGTACGACACCTATGGCTTCCCCATCGACCTGACGGCGGAGATGGTGGCGGACGAGGGCATGACCCTGGACCGCGCCGGCTTTGACAAGGAGATGGAGGAGCAGCGCGTCCGCGCCCGGAAGGCTCGGGAGGCGCTGGGCGACCTGGGCTGGGCCGGCATCGAGTTCGGTTCCGAGATGCCCGCCACGGAGTTCGTGGGCTATGACCACAACGAGGTTCAGGGCAAGATCCTGGCCATCGTGGCGGAGGAGGAGCTCCGGGACGGCGTGGTGGCCGGCGCCGATGCCATTTTGGTGCTGGACCAGACGCCCTTCTACGCCGAGATGGGCGGCCAGGTGGCCGACCAGGGCGTCATCACCTGCGGCGACGCCAAGTTTGAGGTCTCCAACGTTCAGAAGAACAAGGGCGGCAAGTTCATGCATTACGGCAAGGTGGTCTCCGGCGAGTTCCAGGTAGGCGACACCGTCACCGCCTCCATCGATGTGGACCGCCGCAAGGCCATCATGCGTGCCCACAGCGCCACCCATCTGCTGGATGCCGCGCTGAAGAAGGTCCTGGGCGACCATGTGCACCAGGCCGGCTCTCTGGTGGAGCCCGACCGCCTGCGCTTTGACTTCACCCACTTTGAGGCCATCACTCCCGAGCAGCTCTCTGAGATCGACCGCATGGTGAACGACGCCATCCTGGAGGGCTATCCCGTGGTGACGGAGGTCCTGCCCATCGAGGAGGCCAAGAAGAAGGGCGCTGTGGCCCTGTTCGGCGAGAAGTACGGCGAGACCGTCCGCGTGGTGGAGATGGGCGACTTCTCCATGGAGTTCTGCGGCGGCACTCATCTGGACAACACCGCCAAGGCCGGTATGTTCCGCATTAAGAGCGAGGCGTCCATCGCCTCCGGTGTCCGCCGTATCGAGGCCACCGTGGGCAAGCTGACGCAGGAGACCATCAACCGCAACCAGCAAGTCCTGTTCCACGCTGCCCAGATGCTCAAGACCAATCCCGGTGAGTTGGAAAATAAGATCGACCAGCAGCTCAATGAAATGCGCGAGATGCGCCACACCCTGGAGAAGTTCCAGGCCGAGGCCTCTCTGGGCGAGGCCCGCCAGTTCCTGACCTCCGCCAAGGACGTGAAGGGCCTGAAGGTCCTGACTGCTATCCGGAACGGCATGGACGCCAATGCCCTGCGCCAGATGGGCGATTTCCTGCGGGACAAGGAGTCCACCGTGGTGGGTGTCCTGGCCTCTGTCAACGGCGAGAAGATCACCTTCCTGGCCGTCTGCGGCAAGGAGGCCGTGAAGCGGGGCATCAAGGCCGGTGATCTGGTGAAGAGCGTGTGCGCCATCTGCGGCGGCAAGGGCGGCGGCAAGCCCGACAGTGCCATGGGCGGCGGCAGCGACCTTCTGAAGCTGGATGACGCCCTGGCCTCCGTGGACGATTTCGTGTCCGCCAAGTTGGGCTGAGATGAGACCTGTCACCCGGGACCGCCTGCTGTTCGCAGCGGTTGGAACGCTCTGCCTGGCGCTGTCCCTTCATACCGGACAGCACCGGGCGGAGACGACCATACCTGGTCCGGAAGCAGCCTATGACGCGCTGCTTCACGGAGACACGTCCCTGCTGGCAGACAGCGGAACAGCAGAGAACTGGCGGTTTTGCTGGGAGGTCGGCGGCCTGGAGTACGGTTTTCAGGACCTGGACGGCGACGGTGGTGACGAGCTGCTGGCCCAGCTGGAGGATGACCCGGCGGGGATGAACGCGGTGTTCCACTACAATGGGCGGAGCATCGACTGCTGGGAGTTGGACGCTGTGGAAATGAGCTGTTATACCGAGCCGCTGACAGACGGGACCATGGCCCGCCGGTATTTCCACGGCGGTTGCCGCTCCTTTTGGATCTTCCGCTACGAGCCGGACGGAACGAGAAGGGAGCTGCATCACCTGTTTGCCCGGGATGAGCTGGTGGCTCCGGAGGACCGCGCGCCCTGCCCCTATTACGAGATCGACGGCAGGGAGGTCACAGCCGGGGCGTTTGACCAGGCCCTGCGGAGGAATGTTCTGGAAAAGCGCTGGGACCGTGAGGACTGGACTCCGCTCGCATAAGTAGTGCATGTTCAATGCTGCATCCGGACCCCACAGGGAGAACGAGAGATGATTCCAAAAGATCCATATATCCTGTTGAGCTTTGTGAACACAAAGCTCCGGGATGAATTTGAGACACTGGAGGACCTGTGCGCCGCCCTGGACGCGGACCCGCAGGCCGTCTCCGATACGCTGGCAGCCCTTGACTATCGGTATGATCCGGCGTATCATCAGTTTATCTGAAGCAAAGGAGGGTATCCAAATGTCTGATTGTTTGTTCTGCAAGATCGTGGCCGGGGAGATCCCCAGCAGCAAGGTCTATGAGGATGACGTCTGCTACGCCTTCAACGATATCGCGCCCCAGGCGCCCACCCATTTTCTGGTGATCCCCAAGGCCCACATCGGCTCCGTGTCCGAGGTGGACAGCGGCAACAGCGCCGTGGTGGCCCATATTTTCGAGGTCATTGCCAAGCTGGCCAAGGAAAAGGGAATGGACAGCTACCGGGTGGTGTCCAACATCGGTGAGCAGGCTGGCCAGAGCGTGTTCCACCTGCATTTCCATGTGCTGTCCGGCCGGGACATGACGTGGCCTCCGGGCTGAGCGCAGAAACCGCTTGTCAGAACGAGCCGCCCCTGTGTCAAGAGGGGCGGCTCTTATCTTTATCAGCGGTTTCTGCGCTTTCCGCCGGGAAACGCTTCACTGGTTTTCCGGCGGAGGGGACGGGGACGAGTTTTGGCAAAGTCCGCTAAACTCCGTTTCCGCCTAGCGGCGAAAACTGCGTCCGCGCCCTTGCTCCTCGCTTTCCGCCGGTAAACGCTGCGCTGGTTTTCCGGCGGAGGTGCGGGAAACTGCAAAAAGAATCAGCAGGCCGTCCGCTTTTCAGCGGACGGCCTGCTTGGCGTCGGTTGGATTTTATACCTCCACCATAGCGGAAGGGTGCTTTTTGTAAGTCGCAAGGCTTACGGCCACCAGCAGCACGCCGCAGGTGATGGCGCCGGGGACCGTGGCGCCCAGGCCGAAGGGCTGGCCCGCCAGTTTCCAGCCTACGGTCACCGCGAAGCCGCCCACCATACCGGCAATGACGCCGGCGGAGGTGGCTTTTTTCCAGTACAGGGCCGCCAGGGCGGGCAGGCCCGCGGCCGCGGCGTAGAAGGCCCAGGCGAACATGAGCACATCATAGGCGCTCTTGATATACAGCGCGATGGCCAGGGCGCCCAGCGCCAACAGGGCGGAGGCAATACGGGAGAGCAGCAGCTCCGTTTTCTGGGACATGTGCGGCGCCGCCGTCTTGCCCAAATCGTCCACGATGGTCTGCACGGAGACCAGCAGGTAGCTGTCAGCGGTGCTCATCATAACGGAGAGGATACCGGACAGGGCCAGGCCTGTGACGCCCGCCGGCAGGATCTTGATGGCGAGCGCCGGAATGACGGCGTCGGCGGTGCCGTACTCCGCCACCACATCCGGCAAGATCTGCTGGGCGGACAGGCCCATCAAAAACAGCAGCGCGATGGTGACGGCGTAAACGGCGGTGCCCCAGAACATGCCGCGTTTGGCGGCCTTTTTATTTTTGGCGGCGAAGGCCCGCTGCCACATTTCCGCGCCTGCCATGGTGAACACCAGATACGTGACGATGTCGCCCAGAATCTGACCGTCCAGGTAAGGCGTGATATACTTGGTGTCCACGTTGGCGGCGAAACTGGAAAAGCCGCCCAGGTAATTCATACTGGAAATGGGGATGAGCAGGTATACGAAGATGATGAGCATAAAAAACTGCACCACATCCGTGTACACCACGCCGAACAGGCCGGAGGCGGCGGTGTAGAGGATAAAGATCATCGTGGCGATGAGGGCGCCCATCTCGTAGCTGATGCCCACCTGGCCGCCCAGCAGCTTGATGATGGTGGCTGTGGCGGTGACCTGGGCGGCCACGGTACCCATCATGGAAAACGCAACCATGGCGGAGAGGATGCATTTGGCCGCCGGCCCGAAGCGGTAGCCAAACAGGCCGGGGATGGATTCAATGCCGTATGTTTCGCCTACCTGCTGGATGCGCCCCGCGTAGCCGGAGAAGATGAACATACCCAGCATGTAGGGGATGGCGGTGGCGATGGCCTTGAAGCCGGTGGTGTAGGCGATGCCCGCCCGGCCCATCATGGCGCTGCCGCCGATGATGGTGGCGCACACGGTGGCCGCCAGCACCACGGGGCCCAGGGTCCGGCCGGCCACATAGTAGTCGTCGGTGTTTTTGATGCGCCGGACGAACCAGACGCCCACGCCCAGCATCACCAGCAGGTACACGCCGATCACCAGCAGGTCCAGGGTGGTTACTTCCATCATTCAAATCATCGTCCTTTCCCAGTCAAGATTCCCCGTATCCGCCCAAAAATAAAGCAATGCCGTCCGTTTTTCACGGACGGCGGAAATGAGAGGGAGGTGTGGTGTTTGCATCACATCTTCCGCGTTTCGTTATTTTCTCCAATCAAATCAGGCGGACATGAAGTAAATTTGTTTATATTATAACATATAAACGGCGTTATGTCAAATAGCGTTTTGACAGGAAAGCAGACAGCGGCACCGTCTCCGGTGCCGCTGTCTGAAAAGGGCTGGATTTACGCCGCCATCTGGCTGGGGTCGAGCTCCTGGAAATCGGAGAAGTCGGGGAAGGTGACCTTCACATCTTTGCCCGTGGCGTTCACGGTCATGGACATGTCGTAGTCATAATCCGCCGCCATGGAATAGGACTGGCCGTCCTCCAGGGGAACGTCCATCTTCACGGAGGCGGTAAAGGTCATATCCACCTTTTTCATGTTGCCCTTGCTGTCCACGGTGTAGGTGGCGGTCATTTTGCCAAGGCGCATATCCATGCTGCCGGCGTCCTGGCCCATCATGCCCAGAATGTTTTCAAGCAGGCTGTTCACGCCCTCGCCGATGACGATGGTGTACTCCGTGTTGCTGCCGGAGGTTTTGGCGGTGACGGACTCCAGCATGGCAAGGCCGCTGACGCTCATGGCGTCCGTGTTCACGGCACCCAGGCTCTCCACGGCTGCCAGCTGGTCCTCCACGGAGTATTTCAGCTTCATGGCCGTACCGTCTGCCTCGGTGGACAGGTAGACCCAGCCGTCCTTCATCCACACGTCCATGTCCACGCTGGTGCCCTCAGAGGTGGTCTCCATGGTATAGGCCATCTGGATACTGCCGTCCTCCGCCATAATCATCTTCATGTTGCCCTCCATGGTGGAGGGGACCTGCATGGTCTCACCCTCGGCGGTGACGGTCATGTCCATCCGCATGTCGATGTCCACATCCATGGCATTGCTGTCCACGGTGTTCATGGCGGCGGTCATGGCCCGGTAGGCCTCGATCTTCTCCGTCATGGGCTTGGCGGCATCGGCGTCCACGGCGCCGGAGCGCACCAGGCTGTCCAGCAGGTAGGTGCTGCCGTCCTTCAGGTCGGCGGCCAGGCCCTGGTAGGTGAGGGCGGCCAGGTCATCCCGCAGGAAGTCGCCGGCGAACATGGTGGGGTCATAGAAGCCCTTCTGCTGGGCGTAAGCCAGGGTGTCGGCATACTGGAAGTCCACGCCGTCCTCATAGCCAAGAGCCCGCAGCAGGAAAGCGCAGTACATTTTGGCGCTGCACTGTCCGGCGGAGCCGAAGGTGGTGGCGGTGGCGCCCTTGGTGATGCCCTTGTTGTACAGCCAGGCCACGTAGGGGGAGGTGAACTCGCTGACATCGGTGAAGGGATGGCTGATCTCCCCGGCGTCATAGGCGGCCTTAGCCTCCTCCTCGGCACCGTACAGCCGCACCAGCATGATGGCGGCCTCGGAGCGCTTGGGCGCCCGGTCCAGCTCAAAGCCGTTGGCGGTGCCCCGGAACATGCCGATGGCGGACAGGTCCTCCGCCACGGCGTCATAGTCCGACGCGGAGGCGGTCACGCACAGGGCGGCCGTCAGCAGCAGAGCTGTGAAGAACACAGTCAGAAAACGCTTCATAATATAGCTCCTTTCCAAAATGACGGAAACATCCGTTTACATCATTGTAGCCCTTGTACAGGATGCCGTCAAGCAAAGAATCAGGGCTGTTTCTTCCTCTGGAAATTTGCTTTGAATCGATGTATGATATGTTTATGGCTCCACATGGGCACAATACCACCGGGCGGATGTTGCCAATTGGTAACATTTTGCTGGGTGATGTATATGGAAATTCGACGCTTACGAGATTTGCGGGAAGACCAGGACAAAACACAGCAGGAAATTGCAGATGTGCTGAATATGCATCGGAGTGTTTATCGCCGCTATGAGAGCGGCCAAAGGGAAACACCTGCCTGGGTGGTTGTCAAGCTGGCTGACTATTACCATGTCAGCACAGACTATCTCCTGGGCCGCACCGACGACCCCACACCGCCCGGCGGTAAATGAGGCGTCTGGCGGTATGGGCCTACGCCTTCGCGGCAGGCATTTTCCTGGCGCAATACCTGCTGCCGCCCGGCTGGCTGCCGGCCTGCGGGGCGGCAGCCCTGGTGCTGGCCTGGAGTGCTTTGCTGCTGCCCCGGAGGTGGCGTAACCGGGTGCTGCTGGTGGGCGTGGGCCTGTCTTTGGCCTTTGGCTATGACTGGCTGTACCTCCGCCAGGTCCAGCGGCCCATGGAGGCCCTGGCGGAGACGGAGGGGCGTCTGGTCATGACCCTGACGGATTATGCCGACGGCACCAAGGCCACCGTAAAGGCGGAGGGCCTGCCGGGGCGGCTGGTGTACTACGGCGGGGAGGAGCTTTTGGACCTGGAGCCCGGACAGACCGTCACCGCGGACGTATACCTGAAAAGCGCCGCCCGCATCCGGGAGGACGATGTGACCACCTTCACCTCCCGGGGCGTGTTTCTGCTGGCCTACGGCCGGGGCGCGGTACAGACCGGCGACGGCAGCCGGGCAAGCCCCCGCTGGTGGCCTGTCCGTTTGGGTCGGGCCATGCGGCAGAAAATCGGCGCGCTGTTTTCCGGGGACACGGCGGATGTTCTCACCGCCATGCTCACCGGGGATAAATCGGGCCTTTCGGAGCCTGTGACCATCGCCATGACCCAGGCGGGCATCTACCATGTGCTGGCGGTGTCCGGGATGCACTGTATGTTCCTGCTCTCTGCCGTGGTGGCCCTGGCGGGGCGGCACCGCCGCCGGCTGGTGGCCGCCTGCGGGCTGCCCTTGCTGGCCTTTTACGCCCTTTTGACCGGGTGCAGCCCCTCCGTGGTCCGGGCCTGCGTCATGCTGGGCCTTTACGTAGCAGCGCCCTTGTTCCGCCGGGACAGCGACGGGCCCACGGCCCTGGCCGCCGCTCTGGCGCTCATTCTCCTGAAAAATCCCTTTGCCGCCGCTTCGGTCAGCCTGCAGCTGTCCTTTGCCGCCATGGCGGGCATCCTGACCGTGACGCCCCGGCTCATGAAGCTGCTGTCCGGAGACGGAAAACATGGGAAGTTATTTCACTTTACAGCTTCCAATTTTTCAGCCTCCATCGGCGCTCTGGCCTTTACCGCGCCCCTGGCGGCCTATTCCTTTAATACCCTTTCCCTGGTGGGGCCCCTTGTCAACCTGCTGTGCCTGTGGGCGGCGGGGGCGGCCTTCGTCACGGGGATGGCGGCGGTGCTGGCGGGCTTTGTGTGGCTGCCTCTGGGCACGCTTTTGGGGCTGGCGCCAAGGCTTTTCATCTGGTATATTCTCCATGTGGCGGAGTTTATGGCGGGCCTGCCGTACCACGCGGTCTCCTTTTCAGGGCCCTATCTCCGCCTCTGGCTGCCCTTTGCCTGGGGCATATGCGCCCTGGCGCTGCTGCGCGGAAGACGGCGGCGTACCTGCGCCCTGGCAGCGGTGCTGGCAGGCACGGCGCTGTGGGCCTCCGTCCTGGCGGAGGAGGCGTATTACGGACGGGGAACGCTCCAGGTGCTGGCGCTGGATGTGGGGCAGGGGCAGAGCATTCTGCTGTCCTCCGGCGGTCAGCGGGCATTGGTGGACTGCGGCGGCTCCGCCTGGTGCGACCCAGGTCAGACGGCGGCGGACCAGCTTTCCTCCATGGGCTGCCGGGAGCTGGACTATCTGGTGCTGACCCATTACGACCAGGACCACATCAACGGCGTCACAGCCCTTTTGGAGCGGCTGCCGGTAAAGACGCTGCTCCTGCCTGACGGGGAGGACCCCGGCGAAGCGGAAAATGCCGTCCTGGACGCCGCCGGCGCCCATGGCACGCAGGTGCGGTACATCCGGGAAGCGACCGCCCTTTCCCTCGGCGCGGCGGATATCACCGTCTATCCGCCTTTGGGAACAGCGGGGGACAACGAGCGGGGGCTGGCAGTGCTGTGCACCGCCGGGGACTTCGACCTGCTCATCACCGGCGACATGAGCGCCGCCACGGAGCGGCTGCTCCTGGAGCGGTACGACCTGCCGGACACGGAGGTGCTGGTGGCAGGCCACCACGGCTCCAAATACTCCACATCCAACGCCCTGCTGGAGGCCCTGACGCCGGAGACGGCCATCATCAGCGTGGGCTCCAACAGCTACGGCCACCCGGCGGACGAAACCCTGCGGCGCCTGGCCGAGAGCGGCGCGGCCATCTGCCGCACGGACAAGCAGGGCACCATCCATCTCACAGTGAATTGAGGAAATTCGACCATGGCATACGCGAAAAAAGCCCCCAAGGCCAACGAGGCCTTTCAACAATTGAAAAGCGACATCGCCGCCGGCACCCCCGGCTGCGCCTACATTTTTTACGGCGAGGAGAGCTACCTGCGGGAATACTACCTGGGGGAGCTGCGCAAGGTCCTGGTGCCGGCCGGCTTTGAGGAATTCAACTACCACCGCCTGGAGGGGAAGGACCTGACGGTCCAGAGCCTTTCCGAAATGGCGGAGGCCATGCCCATGATGGCGGAGCGGACCCTCATCGTGGTGACGGACTGGGACATTTTCAAGCTGAACGAGGAGCAGCGGGAGAAGATGATCGCCTTTTTGGAGGACATCCCGCCCTACTGCTGCGTGGTGTTTGTGTACGACACCATTCCCTACAAGCCCAACAAGACCCTGAAAAAGCTCTGCAAGGCCATGGGCGACCACGTACGGGCGGTGGAGTTCCGGGCGGCGGAGAACAGCGACCTCATCACCTGGATCGCCCGCCGGTTCCGGGCCCTGGGAAAGGATATCGACCGCCAGACGGCGGAGTATCTCATTTTCACCTGCGGCGGCCTCATGACGGGGCTGGTGCCGGAGATCACGAAAATCGGCACCTACGCCAAGGGCAAGACCATCACCCAGAAGGACATCGACGCTGTGGCGGACCCGGTGCTGTCGGCGGAGGTGTTCAAGCTCAGCGACGCGGTGCTCCAGGGCAATTACGACGAGGCGGCCCGCATCCTGGGGGACCTTCTGAAAATGCAGACGGAGCCCATCATGATCCTGGCGGCCCTGGGCAGCCAGCTGCGGCGCATCTATACCGCCCGTCTGGCCATCGACAGCGGCAAGGACAAGTACTGGCTCATGGAGCTGTGGGACATGAAGAGCGACTACCCGGCCAAGCTCCTGCTGAACGCGGCCAAGCGCACCACCGCCGACTGGTGCGGCGACGCCGTGAAGATGTGCCAGGTGCTGGACCGGCGGATGAAGAGCGAAAAGGGCATCGATGCCGCCGGAGAGCTGAAGCTGCTGCTGGTGCGTCTGGGGGCGCGGCGGAAATGAAAAAGGTGAAAGAGGTCATCGTGGTGGAGGGGCGGTACGACAAAAACGCCCTTTCCCAGGTGGTGGACGCCACCATCGTCACCCTGGGGGGCTTTTCCGTGTTCAACGACCGAGAGAAGCTGGCCTTTTTGCGGCGCCTGGCGGACAAGCAGGGGCTCATCGTCCTGACGGACAGCGACGGCGCCGGCTTCGTCATCCGCAATTACCTCAAGGGCGCCTTGCCCGCCGGAAAGGTGAAGCAGGCCTACATCCCGGATATCCACGGCAAGGAGCGCCGCAAGCGCCGCGCCGGAAAAGAGGGGAAGCTGGGGGTGGAGGGTATGCGGCCCGATGTGCTGCTGGAGGCGCTGCGCAAAGCCGGCGCCACCTTTGAAGAAGCGGCAGGCCCCGCGGAGAACAAAGCGCCCATCACCAAGGCGGACTTGGTCCTGCTGGGCCTTTCCGGCGGAAAGGACAGCGCCGCCAAGCGCCAGGCACTGCTGAAAAAGCTGGACCTGCCGGAGCACCTCACCGCCAACGGCCTGCTGGAGGCGCTGAACCTCCTGTACAGCCCGGAGGAGCTTTCCAATTTGGTAAATAAAGATTTGTATTAAGCGGGAAAATTCGACAAAATTCGACAAATTTCGCCAGCGGAAAGTGATAGGCTTGCCTCGCACCGGATACTGTGTGAGAGGAAGTGGTTTGCTTTGCGGATACTGTACGAGGGAATGGGTATGTGCGGAAGGCTGCCGGTCCGCTATTCCCTGGTGGCGGAAGACCTGGAAGACGCGGGGGAAAACTACGGCGTTTTGGTGGAGAGCGGGGGAGAACGGCTGCTTTTGCGGGGCATCACGGTCTCCCAGCGGCGCATCCAGGCGCTGCTGGGGCTGCTGATGGCGGGAAATGTGACGGCCGTCACCGCCCGGGATGTGGTGGAGGACTGGCTTCTGCACTGAAAAGCGGTTTGTCCCCTTGCAATTTTCGGGAATATTTTGTATACTACCTTGGAAACTCGAAAAACTTGCACAGGAAGGACTGACGCCCATGGCTGAGGAGATCAAGACCACACAGGGAGAAGCGCCGGAGAGCCGGAACTTCATCCATGCTTTCATTGAGGAGGACATCGCCCCCGGCGGACAGTACGAGGGCATGACCGTCCACACTCGTTTCCCCCCGGAGCCTAACGGCTATCTGCACATCGGCCACTGCAAGGCCCTGACCATCGATTTCGGCACCGCCGAAAAGTTCGGGGGCCTTTGCAACCTGCGCTTTGACGATACGAACCCCGCGAAAGAGGACACGGAATTCGTGGACGCCATCCAGGACGATATCCACTGGCTGGGCTTCGACTGGGGCGACCGGATGTTCTATGGCTCCGATTATTTTGAAAAGACGTATGAGCTGGCCGTGGGCCTCATCAAGAAGGGCCTGGCCTACGTGTGCGAGCTGACGCCCGAGCAGTTCAGGGAATACCGGGGCAGCATCGGCGTGCCCGGCAAGTCCCCCTGGCGGGACCGCCCCATTGAGGAGAGCCTGGACCTGTTCCAGCGGATGCGCAACGGGGAATTCCCCGAGGGCAAGTATACCCTGCGGGCCAAGATCGACATGGCCAGCGGCAACTTCAATATGCGGGACCCCGTCATCTACCGTATCCGCTACATTGAGCACCACCGCCAGGGCACCAAGTGGTGCATCTTCCCCATGTACGATTTCGCCCATCCCATCCAGGACGCTCTGGAGGGTATCACCCACTCCCTGTGTTCCCTGGAGTATGAGGCCCACCGGCCCCTGTACAACTGGGTCATCGAGCATACGGATGTGCCCAGCAAGCCCCGGCAGATCGAGTTCGCCCGCCTGGGCATCAACTATACCGTCATGAGCAAGCGCAAGCTCCGCCGCCTGGTGGAGGAGGGCCGGGTCTCCGGCTGGGACGACCCCCGGATGCCCACCCTGTGCGGCCTGCGCCGCCGGGGCTACACCGCCAAGTCCATCCGGAACTTCTGCGACCGCATCGGCGTTTCCAAGGCGGATTCCACCGTGGACTACGGCTTCCTGGAGCACTGCCTGCGGGA
>Ga0129309_1000853_pt1 | contig 19371 bp, 18 predicted proteins | sample L1105metagenome_FD_94439 | JGI IMG/M metagenome (GOLD analysis project Ga0129309, IMG submission 94439) | Ring-tailed lemur group fecal microbial communities from Wisconsin, USA - L1105 metagenome | ecosystem: Host-associated > Mammals > Digestive system > Large intestine > Fecal | place: USA...
CAAGAAGTGAATCCAGTATATGCATTGTAAACGTCCTTGTAATTAACCAATAATATGAAGTGATGTCAGCGGGATATCGACACCCAGCGCGCGCGAAAATAACCACTCCGGCTCGCCGAGATCGTTAAAAGATTCCTCACCATTTAACAGCAAATATTCGTAAGTATCTCCGGTCACCTGCCGTTGGTAGCCCATGCTAAAATTATGCACTTCCCATTTGGCATGGTTTTGATTTTCTACTTTTTCCAGCATGTAGACGGGTTCGATATTTCCCGGTTCTTCGCTGTTAAAAAATCGCTGCCAGCGTTTTTCCTGCCAGTTTAAGGTCATTGCCCCCATCACTTTGGCGTTGATCGCCTCGCGCCAGTGACTCTCTTTACTGATACCGTAGCTCTCTTCATAGACAAAGAGCTTGATATCATCAATGTCATCAATATCTTCGCCGCCAGTGGTATTGATTTGCAGGAACTCATCGCCCGAAGTGTAGTAACGGAAAATCTGGCTACCCCCGCCCAGATCGATGCAACTGACGGCGGCCACGGTATATTCCTCACCCGGCAGCGCAATCAGCAATGCATCTTCCAGCAAACGAAACGCTAACGTATCGAGCGTAAAACCACTATTGAGATGCAGACCCAACGGACCGCGAGCGATAGCAGGCTTATTATCCTTGCCAAACAGACGCTGGAAAAAACCAGACATATTTTATCCTTAAAATAGTTGCCAGCCTTGCAGTGAGGCTGGCAAAAAATTACTCGCCCTGTTGGCGTTGCAGTCTTGCTAATACATCCTGGGCGCTACTTTTATTGCTACCGCCAATTCCGGCTTCCGCCAGCTTTTCATCGAGATCGCGACCGTCTGCGACTTTTTCCAACTGTGCGGCAGCATCCAGGCGAGCCTGACGTTCGGCCTGACGCGTTTGCAGGCGTTTTAAGGATTCTGCCGCTGTCGAAACGCTGGAAGATGCGCCAACAGTAGAGGTCGTTACAGCCTGTTGTGCACGCTGCATGGCTTCAGTGGCTTTAACGACTTCCATTTGCTGCTCAAACTGAGCGATACGCTGCGCTGTCGCTGTAACTGCTTTTTCCACGCCATCACGAGAGACTTCCAGATTCGACAACACTTGCTCTTCAGCGGTAATGAGATTCTCAAGGCGCGCGATTTCTTCAGCAACTTCGTTAATCAACGACGGATTCACGTTCTTGCTTAACGCTTCCAGCGCACGAGCTTCCAGACTGGCTTTGCGCTCACGTAAATCTTTCAGCTTATCGTGACTTAATTTCACTCGCGCCAGCAGATCAACGCGAGATTTTCCGGCTTTATCGAGTTCAGCTTTAGCGTCACGAATATGCTGTTCCAGCATGCGCACGCCCTGGGTTTCTTCAATGGACTCTTCCGCCTGGGAGATAAACGATTTCCCCAGCGTAAATAAACTTTTTAAAATTCCCATAAATACCCGTCCTTGTAATTAGTGTGAATATTCTTCTGTAATTTCAGCCAGATCCAATGCGTTATCTACCAGCGAGGTTATCTCAAGCAGGATATCTTCAAGAGAAGATTTAAGCGATAACGCACCGAAAACAATGTAATACTCTTCCTGTTGCACGCTGGAGATCCCTACCGATGACAATGGCATCAGCTTCTGATTTCTTAATAAGAAGGTATTAAATTCATCTGGATTGCTGATACTACTTACCGGACAAATAAAGGTTTCGATGATCATTTGGCGGGAAGTAAAAAGAATATTGATTTGCAAATCGCCATAATCATTCATTTTAATAATTAATGCGCTTTCGCTATTTGTTACATCAATATTTTGTTCAGGTACAGTTTGCAGCGCCGTCGCCAGCGCCAACGGATTCCATGTCATATATTATTCCATATAGATTAAGTTTAAATATTAATAAAATTAATATTTGCAGTACGTAATTATCTTACCAGCTATAGACAAAAAAAAACCATCCAAATCTGGATGGCTTTTCATAATTCAGAGGAACTAGCTGCGCTGACGAACCGCTTCAAATAAGCAAATTCCGGTTGCAACCGAAACGTTCAGGGAAGAAACACTTCCTGCCATTGGGATGCTGATCAACTCATCGCAATGTTCACGGGTCAGGCGACGCATACCTTCACCTTCCGCGCCCATCACCAGCGCCAGGCGTCCGGTCATTTTGCTCTGATAGAGTGTATGATCCGCCTCGCCTGCCGTACCGACGATCCAGATATTCTCTTCCTGCAACATACGCATGGTGCGCGCCAGATTAGTCACCCGAATCAGCGGAACGCTTTCTGCCGCACCACAGGCCACTTTTTTCGCCGTGGCGTTGAGCTGTGCGGAGCGATCTTTCGGCACAATCACCGCATGAACACCAGCGGCGTCCGCGCTACGCAGACACGCGCCGAGGTTGTGCGGATCGGTTACGCCGTCGAGGATCAGCAGGAACGGTTGATCGAGCGAAGCGATCAGATCCGGCAGATCGTTTTCCTGATACTGCCGTCCTGGCTTCACACGAGCGATAATGCCCTGATGCACGGCACCGTCGCTTTTCTCATCGAGATATTGGCGGTTTGCCAACTGGATAACCACGCCCTGAGACTCAAGGGCGTGAATCAGCGGTAACAGACGTTTATCTTCACGGCCTTTTAAAATAAAGACTTCCTGAAAACGTTCAGGGGCGCGCTCCAGCAGGGCCTGCACTGCATGGATGCCGTAAATCATTTCGCTCATTAATGTACTCGTTGTTTACGTTTTGCCGGGAGCGCCACGCTTGCCCGGCCTACGGATAATTCACCCTCTTCTGTTTGAAGAGGGTAATGATCACTCTGCCACTTTTTTCTTCGCCGCACGCTTCGCTTTGGTCGCTGCGGCTATTTTCTGCGTTTTCACCGATGGCTTTTTCGCTTTTCTCGCGTCTTTCTTCGCTGCTTTCGGCTTCGGTTTTTTCTCGCCGCGAAAGGCGCTGTCTGGCTCAAAGTTGACCTTTTTGCCGACCTGACGCCGCTTGCCGCCTTTTTTGCCTGCATCGCCTTTTTTCGCTTTCTCGCGCGCCGTTTTACCGACGTTGCGCGGTGCGCGTTCGCTGGAGATCAGGCTAAAGTCGATTTTGCGCTCGTCCATATTAACCGCTTCAACGCGAACTTCCACGCGATCGCCCAGGCGATAAGTCTGGCCGCTGGATTCACCCATCAGGCGTTGCCCTACCTGATCAAAGCGATAGTAGTCATTGTCCAGCGAAGAGACATGGACCAGACCATCAATGAACAAGTCGTCCAGACGGACGAAGAAGCCAAAGCCAGTGACGCTGGAAATTACGCCTTTAAAGACGTTACCTACCTGGTCGAGCATGAAGTCACACTTCAGCCAGTCAGACACATCGCGCGTTGCTTCATCGGCACGACGTTCCGCCATCGAACAGTGCTGACCCAGTTGCAGCATCTCTTCCATCGAATAATGGTAGCCGCCGGTTTCAGTGGTGTTGCCCTGATGCCCCTGCTCTTTCGCCAGCAGATATTTAATGGCGCGGTGCAACGTCAGGTCAGGATAACGACGAATCGGCGAAGTAAAATGCGCATAGGACTGCAATGCCAGACCGAAGTGACCACGGTTTTCCGGATCGTAAATCGCCTGTTTCATCGAGCGCAAAAGCATGGTTTGCAGCATTTCTGCATCAGGACGATCGGCAACCGATTCCAGTAACTCTGCATAGTCGCGCGGTTCCGGCTTGTTACCGCCCGGCAGTTCCAGCCCCAGCTCCGCCAGCACTGAACGGAAAGAGGTAATCGCTTCGGTGCTCGGCTTGTCGTGAATACGGAACAGTGCCGGTTCTTTGGCTTTCTCAACGAAACGCGCCGCCGAGATATTCGCCAGAATCATGCACTCTTCAATTAACTTGTGGGCGTCGTTACGCTGAGTCTGTTCGATACGTTCAATACGGCGTTCAGCGTTGAAAATGAACTTCGCTTCTTCGCTCTCAAATGAGATCCCACCGCGTTCTTCACGGGCTTTATCCAGCACTTTATAGAGGTTATGTAACTCTTCGAGATGCTTAACCAGCGGCGCATACTGCTCGCGCAGATCCTGATCGCCTTGCAGTATATGCCAGACTTTGGTGTAGGTCAGACGCGCGTGAGAACTCATCACCGCTTCGTAGAATTTGTAGCCAGTCAGGCGGCCTTTCGACGAAACCGTCATCTCGCACACCATACACAGGCGGTCTACCTGCGGGTTGAGCGAGCACAGGCCGTTAGAGAGCACTTCCGGCAGCATCGGGATAACCTGCGAAGGGAAGTACACCGACGTACCACGATTACGCGCTTCTCTGTCCAGCGGCGTTGGCGGACGCACATAGTAGCTGACGTCGGCAATCGCGACCCATAAACGCCAGCCGCCGCCGCGTTTTTTCTCACAGTAAACTGCATCGTCAAAGTCACGGGCGTCTTCGCCATCAATGGTGACCAGCGGTAAATCGCGCAGATCGACACGGCCCACTTTTGCTTCTTCCGGCACTTCTTCTTTCAGCCCGGCAACCTGTTGCTCAACAGCCTGCGGCCAGATGTACGGAATTTCATGGGTACGCAGAGCGATATCAACCGCCATGCCGGTGCCCATATTGTCGCCCAGCACTTCGACGATTTTACCCACCGCTTTGGTACGGCGAGTCGGGCGTTGAGTCAGTTCAACCACCACCACAAAGCCCATCCGCGCGCCCATGATCTGATCGGGCGGGATTAAGATATCGAAGCTCAGACGGCTATCGTCAGGAACCACAAAGCCGACGCCCGCTTCGGTGAAGTAGCGACCAACAATCTGGCTGGTTTTTGGCACCAGTACGCGGACAATACGCGCTTCACGACGACCTTTACGGTCAGCGCCCAGCGGCTGAGCCAGCACCTGATCGCCATGAATGCAGGTTTTCATCTGCTCGCTGGAGAGATACAAATCATCTTTACGCCCTTCAACTCGCAGAAAGCCGTAGCCATCACGGTGGCCAATAACGATACCTTTCACCAGGTCGAGGCGTTCCGGCAGCGCATAGCACTGACGGCGAGTGAAGACCAGTTGACCATCGCGCTCCATCGCGCGCAGGCGGCGACGCAGGCCTTCAAGCTGCTCTTCGCCTTCAATGTGCAGTTCTACCGCCAGCTCATCACGGCTGGCCGGTTTTTCACGTTTGGTTAAATGTTCGAGGATAAATTCCCGACTAGGGATGGGATTCGCGTATTTTTCAGCTTCGCGTTCCTGGAAAGGATCTTGTGACATCTCGGTTCCTCCGTTGTCATCTCTGATGAAGATTTTCGTCACTCCACCAGCAATAATTTATAAAGCGGTTGATTCTCTTCAACCAAATCGGCAAGCGTGTAGTTATCCAGTTCCGTAAGAAAACTTTGCACGGCCTTAGAAAGCGCCTGTTTCAACCGACAGGCAGGTGTAATGTGGCAAAACTCACTGCTGCAATTCACCAGCGATAAGGGCTCCAGCTCGCGCACCACATCACCAATACGTATTGCACTCGCCGGTTTACCCAAGCGAATGCCGCCATTTTTTCCACGAACAGCAGTCACGTAGCCGGCACGACTAAGTTGATTGATTATTTTGACCATATGATTACGGGAGACGCCGTAGACGTCAGTCACTTCAGAAATACTGGTCATCCGCCCTTCTGGCAATGACGCCATGTAGATCAGCGCACGTAATCCGTAATCAGTGAAACTCGTTAACTGCACATCAACCTCAAAAGGGAAATCGGGGAAAAATACATTTATATTGATGATAAACCAGCCACAAGCTGTGTCGCTAATTTATTTCAGTTCGGGGAAGGAAAAAAGCGAGGATTTAACACTGTGTCGGATAGCGTAATGGCTTAACCGACACAGCAATGTATCACACTGTTAGCCCGGCAGGCAAAATATCTGCCAGGCGTACCAGAATTACGCGTCGAACGGGTCGCGCAGAATCATGGTTTCAGTACGATCCGGACCGGTAGAGATGATATCGATCGGCACACCGGTCAGCTCTTCAATGCGCTTGATGTAGTTCAGTGCCGCCTGCGGCAGGCCGCTACGATCTTTCACGCCGAAGGTGGATTCAGACCAGCCCGGCATGGTTTCGTAAATCGGCTCTACACCTTTCCAGTCGTCAGCTGCCAGCGGAGTGGTAGTCACTTCACGACCATCCGGCATACGGTAAGCCACGCAGAGTTTAACCTCTTTCAGGCCATCCAGAACGTCCAGTTTAGTCAGGCAGAAGCCAGACAGAGAGTTCAGCTGTACCGCACGACGAACGGCAACGGTGTCCAGCCAGCCGGTACGACGACGACGACCCGTAGTTGCGCCGAATTCGTTACCCTGCTTGCAGAGGAACTCGCCAGTTTCATCAAACAGTTCGGTCGGGAACGGACCTGCACCCACACGAGTGGAGTAAGCTTTGAGGATACCCAGAACGTAATCAACATAACGCGGGCCCAGGCCGGAACCGGTCGCCACGCCACCAGCAGTGGTGTTGGAAGAAGTTACGTACGGATAAGTGCCGTGGTCGATATCCAGCAGCGTACCCTGCGCACCTTCAAACATGACGAAATCGCCACGCTGACGCGCCTGGTCGAGCAGGTCAGAAACGTCAACAACCATAGAAGTCAGGATGTCGGCAACAGCCATCGTATCATCCAGAACTTTCTGGTAATCAACCGCTTCAGCTTTGTAGTAGTTAACCAACTGGAAGTTGTGATATTCCATCACTTCTTTCAGTTTTTCAGCGAAGGTTTCTTTGTCGAAAAGGTCGCCAACACGCAGACCGCGACGTGCCACTTTATCTTCATAAGCAGGCCCGATACCACGACCGGTGGTGCCGATCGCTTTCGCGCCACGCGCTTTCTCACGCGCGTTATCCAGCGCAACGTGATAATCAAGGATCAGCGGACATGCTTCGGACAGCAGCAGACGCTCACGAACGGGGATGCCACGGTCTTCCAGTTCTTTCATCTCTTTCATCAGCGCAGCCGGAGACAGCACAACACCGTTACCGATGATGCTGGTTACATTCTCGCGGAGAATACCTGATGGAATAAGATGGAGAACGGTTTTTTCACCGTTGATTACGAGAGTATGGCCTGCGTTGTGACCGCCCTGGTAGCGTACAACATATTTAGCCCGTTCAGTCAGAAGATCGACGATCTTACCTTTACCTTCGTCACCCCATTGGGTGCCCAGTACGACGACGTTGTTACCCATTTTTCAAAATCACCGTTTGCTTAAAAATGGATTCTACCATCGCTTTTTCAGAGTTACAGCACTTTTTGCACTCAAAAATGACCTCGATCAGTCTGTTTTTTGTTCAGCCAATCGTTTTCCTCAACATGTAGTAGACCACAACGCCCGCAACCACAAGTCCACCGCCAAAACGACGTAAAATATTATCGGGCAAATTGGTCATCGCAGAGATCATCTTCTTCCATGCCTTCGGGTAAAGCATCGGCCCTAAACCTTCCAGTACCAAAACCAGGGCAAGCGCCAGCCAGATTGTCGAATTCATTCATTATCCTTATAGAAAAAGAAAACCACCGACATCCCTGAGGATGCGGTGGCTTTATTGACCTGTACCGCAGTCGTTATATTAACGCGTTGCGGAAGTCGGCGTCTTCATGTAGCGGAAGAAATCGCTGTCCGGGCTCATGACCATCACGTCCTGATTGCCAGAGAAGCTGTTCTCATAAGCACGCAGGCTACGGATAAATGCGTAGAAGTCCGGATCTTTACTAAATGCATCAGCAAACAGTTTGGCTGCTTCTGCATCGCCTTCACCACGCATGATGCGGCCCTGACGCTCAGCTTCTGCCAGCGTTCTGGTCACTTCATAGTCGGCAGTCGCGCGCAGTTTTTCCGCTTCTTCCTGACCTTGTGAACGGTGACGACGTGCTACCGCTTCACGCTCGGCGCGCATACGGTTGTAGATCGCTTCAGACACTTCGGTCGGCAGGTTGATCTGCTTAATTCGCACATCGACAACTTCAATACCCAGCGCCGCCATACTGTTCGGGTTGATGACCGGAACTTTGCCCTTCGTCTCAGCCGTTACGCGCTCTGCCGCTTCGGCAATGGCGTTATCTGCTGCAGGGGTAGTAACTTCATCTTCTGTACCCGCAGAACCGGAGTTCAGCGCGTCACGTACTTCGAGGGTCAGACGACCACGGGAATCGGTGACGATATCTTTCACGTCCAGGCGACCAATTTCAGAACGCAGACGGTCAGAGAACTTACGTTTCAACAGCACTTCCGCTTGCGAAATGTCGCCACCACCCGTTGCCAGATAGTAACGGCTGAAATCGCTGATGCGCCATTTAATGTAAGAGTCGACGATCAGGTCTTTCTTCTCTTTGGTCACAAAGCGGTCGGCCTGGTTGTCCATGGTCTGAATACGTGCGTCGAGCATTTTCACCGTTTCAATGAACGGTATCTTGAAATGCAGACCCGGCTCATAAACCAGAGGTTTGTTGTCATCGTCACGCAGTACCTTACCAAAACGCAGCGTAATACCGCGCTCACCTTCTTTGACGACAAAGACAGACATGTAAAGCACTACCAGCACGATGATGATAATCGCGATAACTGACTTACGCATCGTTATTCCCCCTGACGCTGGTAGTCGTTACGCTGCGCGTTGGCGCGGCGTTGGTCCATAATATCGCCCTGACTGGTGGACGACGTGTTGCTTGCTCCACTGGTTGTGGTGGAAGAGGCTGGCGGCAGACGCAGCAGATTGCTGGCACCGTTATCGCTCTTCGCCGCAGGGGCGTTACCCCCTTTCAGCATCTGGTCTAACGGCAGAACCATCAGGTTGCCACCTTTATCGTTAACCAGCACTTTGCGGGTGTTGCCCAACACTTTTTCCATCGTCTCGATATACAGACGCTCGCGAGTAATTTCCGGCGCGGCTTTATATTCCGGCAGAAGTTTAGCAAAGCGCGCCACTTCACCCTGAGCTTCCAGGATGGTCTGGGCCTTGTACGCACGCGCCTCTTCGAGGATACGTTGCGCCTGACCGTTCGCACGCGGCTGAACTTCGTTGGTATACGCTTCTGCTTCACGAATGTATTGCTGTTCGTTTTCACGCGCGGCAATCGCATCGTCAAACGCCGCTTTTACTTCTTCCGGCGGACGAGCAGCCTGGAAGTTGACGTCCAGCAGAGTGATGCCCATGTCATACGGACGAATCGTCTCTTCCAGTTCGCGCTGAGTATCGCTACGAATCACGGTACGACCTTCCGTCAGAATGCGGTCCATGGTGTATTTACCGATAACCCCGCGCAGGGCGCTGTCGGTAGCCTGACGCAGACTGTCATCCGGGCTGGTCACGCTATACAGATATTTTTCCGGATCGGTGACGCGGTACTGCACGTTCATCTCAACGCGCACTACGTTCTCGTCCGACGTCAGCATCACACCAGAAGCTGCCAGTTCACGCACGGCTTCCACGTTCACCGGTTTGACTTCGTCGATAAACGTCGGTTTCCAGTTCAGACCCGGCTCAACCAGATGGCTGAATTTACCAAAGCGTGTTACCACGCCGCGTTCGGCTTCTTTAATGGTATAGAAACCACTGGCCGCCCAGATAATGACAATCGCTGCCGCTGCGATGGTAACGACGCGACCGCCAAGCTGCGGGCGCGGGCCTTGCGATGAACTGCCACCGCCAGATCCGGTGCCTTTACCGCCGCCCAGACCACCGAGCTTTTTGCTCAGTTTGCGGAAGATATCATCTAAATCAGGTGGCCCTTGATCGCGACCGCCTTTGTTTCCATTTCCCTCAGAGTTGCCGCCAGGTTTGCTGCTTCCCCACGGGTCGCGGTCTTGTCCGTTATTACCGGGCTGATTCCACGCCATGTTTGTGCTCCATATTTGTTATGCGGTGATCCCTGTTGTCTTTCGACGCCAGAGGATATGACTCCACGCTTCAGACGCTACGCCGTTAGATCAGGTAATCGATCAACGCCGGTTCTTGTTTGCAGAGGCGACGCCAGTCAACGATCGGCATACGAACTTGCAGACTTACGCTGCCGTCCTCCTCCATCCACTCTTTTTCTATTGCCTGAAGCTGATAAAAACGACTTCTCAGGCGCCCTTCCTGCGGCGGCAGACGCAATGTATGCTGCGCCACCTCGCCGGAAAGACGCTCCGTCAAAGCCTGAAAAAGCTGTGGTATCCCCGCTCCGGTCTGCGCAGAAAGCCAGACACGGATCGGTTTGTTCTCTTCATCTCTGTCAATACGCGGTTCGAAATCGTCCAGCATATCGATCTTGTTCATCACCAGCAGGGTTGGGATCTCGTGAGCATCAATCTCTTCAAGAACCGTATTCACCGCTTCGATGTTTTCTTGTACACGCACATCCGCCGCGTCAATGACGTGCAGCAGCAATGTGGCTTGCCGCGTCTCTTGTAACGTGGCTTTAAATGCCGCCACCAGATCGTGCGGCAGGTGGCGAATAAACCCTACGGTATCTGCCAACACGGTTTCACCGACATCCGCAACGTCAATACGCCGCAACGTCGGGTCGAGGGTGGCAAACAACTGGTCTGCCGCGTAGACCCGCGCTTCGGTGATGCGATTGAAAAGAGTAGATTTACCGGCGTTGGTATATCCCACCAGCGAAACAGTAGGAACGTCGGCTTTGATACGCGATTGCCGCCCCTGCTCACGCTGCTTTTCAACTCTTTCCAGGCGCGACTGTATCTGCACGATGCGATTACGCAACAAACGACGGTCGGTTTCGAGCTGGGTTTCACCCGGACCACGCAAACCAATCCCGCCTTTCTGTCTTTCAAGGTGGGTCCAGCCACGCACCAGGCGCGTAGCCAGATGGCGCAACTGCGCCAACTCAACCTGCAACTTACCCTCATGGGTACGCGCACGTTGGGCGAAAATATCTAAAATAAGGCCGGTGCGGTCGATGACACGACACTCGCACAAACGCTCCAGGTTACGCTCCTGCGCCGGGCTCAGGGCATGGTCAAAAAGAACGACCGAAGCTCCCGTCGCTTTTACGGCTTCCGCAATTTCAACTGCTTTACCTTCACCTACAAAATACTTTGGGTGCGGCGCTTTACGGCTACCGGTAATCACCTGCAATGCTTCGACACCGGCGGAAGAGACCAGAGATTCAAACTCCTGGAGGTCTTCCATATCTTTGTCTTGCGTAAAATAGATGTGTACCAGTACCGCCTGCTCACCAGCATCATAACGGTCAAACAAGCGTATAACCCTCTAAATAGATCAGCGGGGAACGCAGGATCGCTGGCTCCCCGTGTAAAAAAAACAGCCCGAAACCTTATTCGGTTTCTTCGCTGTCCTGTTGCGCGGAAGTATTCTGCGCGCTGCTACCATGATGGTAGTTACTGCTGGTACCGCCACCGGCGTTGTTACTGTGATGAGAAACCGGGCGAGACGGAACAACAGTAGAAATCGCGTGCTTGTAAACCATCTGGCTGACCGTGTTTTTCAACAGGATCACGAACTGATCAAAAGACTCGATTTGTCCTTGCAGCTTAATACCATTCACCAAATAAATAGAAACTGGAACACGTTCCCGACGCAGTGCGTTCAGGAACGGATCTTGTAAAGATTGCCCCTTAGCCATTCTCTCTTTTCCTTATATGCTTATTTGTACTTTGAATCTTTCGATTCTGAAAAAATTGCGCACGATACGTCTCAATTGTACACATTCAGCCTGCGATAGCACCAACAACCTGTAATACTTCGTCACGCGCCTGTTCTGGTTTTTCACTGTCAAGCCAGTGAACCCCTTCCCAACCACGCAGCCAGGTTATCTGCCGCTTCGCCAACTGTCTCGTGGCGCAAACACCTCGATAAACCATTTCATCGTATGAGATTTCGCCTTCAAGGTAAGACCACATCTGGCGATAACCCACGCAACGAATGGAAGGCAAATCCGTATGCAAATCTCCTCGGGCAAAAAGCGCCCGGACTTCTGCTTCAAAACCTGAAGCCAACATCTGATGAAAACGCTGCTCAATTCGTTGATGGAGCAGTTCACGGCTCGCCGGGGCGATGGCGAACTGATGCACCTGATACGGTAGAGCGTCTCCTGACGTTTGCGTCAGTTCCGTTAAAGTTTTACCCGAAATGAAAAAAACTTCCAGTGCCCGGGAAAGCCTTTGTGGATCATTTGGATGAATCCTTGCTGCCGCAACCGGATCGATCTCCTGAAGTTGACGATGCAATGACTCCCAACCTTGCTCTGCCGCCTGTTGCTCAATTCTGGCCCGTACTTCCGGGTCTGCCGACGGTAGCGGCGACAACCCTTCCAGCAATGCCTTGAAATACAACATCGTACCGCCCACTAACAGTGGGATCCGCCCCGCCGCGGTGATATCGGCCATTTCCGCCAGCGCATCGCGGCGAAAATCAGCAGCCGAGTAAGCCTGCGACGGATCGCGAATATTCAGCAATCGGTGCGGCGCGGCGAGTAACTCTTCAGCGTTCGGCTTCGCCGTCCCGATATCCATCCCTTTGTAAATAAGGGCAGAATCAACGCTTATCAACTCTACTGGTAAAATTTTACGCAGCTCAATGGCTAACGCCGTTTTACCGGAGGCCGTCGGCCCCATCAAAAAAATCGCCTTAGGCAGGCTCGCCTTACTGATATCACTCATCTTTCAGGGCTTTTATCGCCGGATGTAAATCAACAGATTGTAACAGACCACCCGGCGGCGTTTTCACAAGTTGCGGACATAACCGTTCCACGTCCGCCAGCAGGGTTATGGCCTGTGCCATTGACCACTGCGCATGTTCGCTCATCAGATTTCGTGCAATCCACTGCGCAATATTTCCAGGTTCGAATACGGACTGCTTCGCCAGGTAGCCTATCAGTTCAGGAATCAAGATTTGTAAATTTTGTTGGCGTAAGGGTAAAGGCACGGCCCTGATGGTCACATGCTGCGCATCGGACTGGAAATCAATACCCAGTTCCGCCAGGGCAGACTGCGCTTTTTCTAATGCCGATTTTTCTTCGCCAGAAACTTTTAGCCGCAACGGAATAAGCAGCGGTTGGGCGCAAACTGGCACTTCACCCGGCGTCAATTGTGCCTGACGCAGCCAACGTTCTGCCACTGGCAAGGATAAAAGTGAAATGTTGCCATCGCGCTCAAGCAACGCACAGTCGGAATGGACGATAGTCAGTACCCGACCAAAACTCTGACTGTTCGCCGCAAGTGCAGGTTCCTGCGGTTCTGGCGCTTTTGGTTTTTGCATCGGCGCGGGCGTTTGCAAAAGCTGGCGATACACTTCACCTTGCTGTTTCTGGTAACCAGGCTGCGCATTCGGCCAGGAGGCAGCCGGACGACTGCCTGAGGCGGGCGCAGGAGAGTAGCGCGGAGCTACCGGCTCACGAACTGCCGGTTCAGCAAAGTGATTGCGCCCAGCCGCCACGCGATTTTCCGGAATGGCACGCGGTGCAGGTTGTGGTTCATCGTCCAGCGGTAGCGGCGTTTCCAGTTGCTGTTGTAGCACGCTCAGCACGCCCTGATAGATAAAGTCATGCACCAGACGCGACTGATGGAAACGCACTTCGTGTTTGGCAGGGTGCACGTTGACGTCCACCTGATGCGGGTCGATCTCCAGATACAACACAAATGCCGGTTGCTGATTGGCCCCCAGTTTGTCTTCGCAGGCCTGGCGGATCGCGTGATTGATCAGGCGATCGCGCATCATGCGACCGTTCACGTAGCAATACTGAATTTCTGCCAGTGCGGGCGTAGTGTGATTTGGATCGGCCACCCAGCCGCGCAGCGTGAGATCGCCGTGTTGCCATTCAATCGCCAGCGCCTGTTCGAGAAAAGCGGTGCCGCAAATCGCGCCTAAGCGCCGTTCTTTTTGCCCGCCTTCCGGCACTGCGCGGTACTGGCGTACAATTTTGCCGTTATGCGACAGGTTGATAGTGACGTCGAAACGCGCCAGCGCAATGCGGCGGATGATTTCATCGATATGGTTAAATTCGGTTTTCTCGGTGCGCAGGAATTTGCGCCGCGCCGGGGTGTTGTAGAACAGGTCCAGCACCTCCAGCGTCGTTCCCACCGGATGCGCCGCCGGTTTAACCGTCACGTCCATATCGCGCCCTTCGGCATAGGCCTGCCAGGCTTCCTGCTGTTCTGCGGTGCGTGAAGTGAGCGTCAGGCGGGAAACCGAACTGATACTCGCCAGCGCCTCACCGCGAAAGCCCAGACTGATAATGGCTTCGAGATCGTCCAGAGAGGCGATTTTACTGGTGGCATGACGCGCCAGCGCCAGCGCCAGCTCGTCTTTTTTGATACCGCAGCCGTTATCACGAATGCGAATAAGTTTCGCCCCACCGCGTTCGATATCAATATCGATACGCGTCGCACCTGCATCGAGGCTGTTTTCCACCAGTTCTTTGACTACCGACGCAGGTCGCTCGACCACCTCACCTGCGGCAATCTGGTTCGCCAGTTGTGGCGGTAAGACCTGAATTGGCATCAATCGTCCTTAGTTTGGCAGCGTGCGATCTGGCGTCGTCACCGTACTGGCCGTTTGTGCCGTTGCACCCTGCGGCGCAGATTGCATCGGATGCGCAAGGAAGTAATTGCGCAGGCCTTTGTAAATGGCTTCTGCCAGCTGTTGTTGGTAATCGTCGCTCGCCAGCAAACGTTCTTCGCTGTTGTTACTGATAAAACCGGTTTCGACCAGTACTGACGGAATATCCGGCGAACGCAGAACGCCGAGACTCGCGTGTTCTGGTCGGCGTTTATGTATTTCGCCAATGCGTTGCAACTGATTGATCATACTGGTCGCTACATCATACCCTACCCGCTGGGAATGACCGAACTGTAAATCCAGCACCGCCTGGCTTAAATAGGGGTCAGACTGACTGTTCGCCAGCACATCGCCCGCTCCGCCCAGTAGCTCCGACTGTTTCTCGTGCTGCTCCAGCCAGCTTGCCATTTCGCTGTTGGCGCGACGGTTAGAGAGCACCCATACAGAGGCACCGGTGGCACTACGGTTTGGTGCGGCATCGGCATGAATCGACACAAGGAAATTGGCGTTTTGCTTACGTGCCACATCACTGCGCCCCATCACCGAGATAAAATAATCCCCGTCACGGGTTAAAACGCCCTTAAACATCGGATCGTTATTGAGCAAGGTACGTAATTTACGCGCAATGGCGATGGTGACATTTTTCTCCCGTGTACCACCAGGGCCGATAGCGCCAGGGTCCTGACCGCCGTGTCCGGCATCAATAGCGATGATAATTTTATCGCCTGTGTTAGCCGTCGCGCGCGCTGCCGGACGCGTTACCGTATTACTGCTGATAACACCCGTAGTGCGGTTACTTTCCGTTTTAAACGGATTGCGCGCCGGTTCGCTGACGCGCGGTGCGACAACCGCAGGCGTTTCAACGCGTTTCGCAACCATTGGCGGAGGCGATGGCGGCGCATCGGCGTTAATCGTAAAGACAACAGTGTAATAGCTGCCATTCTGCCGCTTCACCGCTTCGGTTTTACCGTTTTCGGTGAGATCGACCACCAGCCGTAGCGTTTGTGCATCTTTAGGCGTTCCAGAGCGAATCGCCTTCACCAGATTATTGCCGCTAAACAACAACGGCAGCCCCTGAATTACCCCCGTTTGTTTGATATCGAGCGCCACGGTGCGTTTGCTTTGATGGCTAAACGCATAATCAGGATCGCCAATAAAACTCAACGTTATCCGTGCCTGTTGATTACCGTTAGAAACCTGAATATCAGAGAGCGTCGCGGCACCCACCGGCGCGCACAGCAGCAGCAACGTCGCTACCAACCAATTTCTGATGCGATACATCATCCCGCCACCTTTCAAAGGTTAACCGGCTAAACGCGCCAGCAACAATTCACCCGCAGAGGAAACCGCACTCACGCGCGCCTCACGGCCTTGTGCCTGATAATCAATGTGTATTTCGACATCCGGGTCAGGAAGAACACCTGTACCTTGTTGTGGCCACTCCACCAGGCAGATGGCATCGTTGGCAAAATAATCGCGGATCCCCATAAACTCCAGCTCCTCGGGATCGGCAAGGCGGTACAAATCAAAGTGATAAACCAGTAAATTGTCGAGCGTATAGGGTTCGACCAGCGTATAAGTGGGGCTTTTGACATTACCCTGATGACCCAGAGCCTGTAAAAAGCCCCGGCTAAAGGTGGTTTTACCTGCACCTAAATCGCCATACAGATAGATTACGGTTGCGCCATCGCAGGCTTTCGCTACCCGCTCGCCTAGGTCTAATGTTGCCTGCTCATCAGGGAGCGGAATTACTCGATTCATCATGGTTTTTATCAGTCACTTCCGGGTTAACAATACGCTGTAGCGTGGAAAAGAGATCGGTTGCCAGCATCCCGCGCGTTCCAAAACGCGCCGCCAGTACGTCAGCTGCCGCACCGTGCGCGACACAGCCCGCACAGGCTGCATCATAAGGGCTCATTTTTTGCCCAAGCAATGCGCCAATAATACCAGAGAGCACATCGCCCATGCCGCCGCTCGCCATGCCTGCATTTCCGGCATCAATAATGCCTAAAGCGTCAGGATGGGCGGCGACCACGGTTCCGGCACCTTTCAGCACCGCTACGCCGCCATAACGTTGTACCAGACGTTGGGTGCAATGTAAGCGGTCACTTTCAATTTCAGCGACGGAACAGCCTAACAACCGTGCGGCCTCGCCAGGATGCGGCGTGATCACGCGATTGTGACGCTTATCGGGATTGATTGCCAGCAGGTTCAATGCATCGGCATCCCACAACATCGGTTTGCGAAAATTCTCAACTTTTTGCAGGGCTTTTTTCCCCCACTCTTGCTGGCCCAGACCGGGACCAATCACCACCACATCGGCCCATTCCAGGCTTTCGGTAAGAGAGTCCATAGTCAGTTCATGCACCATCAATTCCGGTCGTGCAGTCAGCAGCGGCGCAATGTTCTCACTGCGGGTCAGTACTCGGACTAAACCAGCACCAGCACGCAGCGCCGCTTCCCCCGTCATACGAATAGCCCCCGCCGTGCCGTGATCGCCACCAATAATCACCAGCCGCCCGTGATCGCCTTTATGCGAAGTCGGGCGACGCGGTATCAGCCACTGAGAAAGTTGTTCTGCCGAAAACCGCTGAATTTTCGTCTCCTGACCTGCCAGCCAGCTATCCAGCCCCAGTGAGTCAAAATGCAGTTGTCCGGTAACATCCCGCGCTTTTCCAGTGAGCAAGCCTGGTTTCAGCGCAATAAAAGTGATGGTGTGATCGGCGTTGATTACCGCGCCTGGCGTAGCGCCGGTTTCAGCCAGAAGGCCGGAAGGGATATCAACCGCCACAATCGGCGCAGGGTGAGTATTAGCGTGGTCGATTAACTGGCTAATGGATTCGCGGGGCGCTTGCTGCAAGCCGGTGCCGAGCAGCGCATCAACAATCAGATCTACCGATTCGGGCCAGACAATATTCGAAGCATGGATCTCGCCTCCCGCGTTTAACCATGCTTCGCGTGCCAGCGCGGCCTCTTCCGGCAACGGTTTGTCACTTTCCTGGGCCAGCAGCGTGACATCAATACCGATCGCTTTGGCCAGCCGCGCGACCACGTAGCCATCGCCGCCGTTATTACCATGACCGCACAGCACCAGCCAGTGGCGGGCGTCAGGATAAGCCGAACGACACACCTGGAATGCGGCTTCGCCAGCGCGAAGCATCAGCTCATAGAGTGTGAGCCCCAGCGCATCTGCCGCCTCGCGTTCTCCGCGGCGGATATCGTCGGCGTACCAGACTGTGTGTGGTATACTTACGGGGTTTTTCTTCATTGTATGGTCCGTCATGTCAGAGCCCCTCGATCTCAATCAATTAGCGCAAAATATTAAACAGTGGGGGCTGGAACTGGGCTTTCAGCAGGTAGGTATTACCGATACCGATCTCAGCGCGTCCGAGCCCAAACTGCAAGCATGGCTGGACAAACAATACCACGGCGAAATGGACTGGATGGCGCGTCACGGTATGCTACGTGCCCGCCCCCATGAGTTATTGCCCGGTACGCTGCGCGTGATCAGCGTGCGGATGAATTACCTTCCTGCTAACGCCGCATTTGCCAGCACGCTGAAAAACCCCAAACTCGGCTATGTTAGCCGTTATGCGCTGGGCCGTGACTATCACAAACTTCTGCGCAATCGACTCAAAAAGCTGGGCGAGATGATTCAGCAACATTGTGTTTCGCTGAATTTTAGACCGTTTGTCGATTCTGCGCCTATTCTCGAGCGCCCGTTAGCTGAAAAAGCAGGACTTGGCTGGACAGGTAAGCACTCACTTATCCTCAATCGCGAGGCCGGTTCGTTCTTCTTTTTAGGCGAATTGCTGGTCGATATTCCGCTGCCCGTGGATCAACCAGTCGAGGAAGGATGCGGTAAATGCGTGGCCTGTATGACGATTTGCCCGACCGGTGCCATCGTCGAGCCATATACCGTCGATGCTCGCCGCTGTATCTCTTATCTCACCATCGAACTGGAAGGGGCGATCCCGGAAGAGTTGCGACCGTTAATGGGAAACCGTATTTACGGTTGCGATGACTGCCAGCTTATCTGCCCGTGGAATCGCTATTCGCAACTCACTACAGAAGACGATTTCAGCCCGCGTAAGCCGCTACACGCACCGGAACTCATTGAGTTATTCGCCTGGAGTGAAGAGAAGTTTTTAAAAGTCACGGAAGGTTCGGCGATTCGCCGTATAGGTCACCTGCGTTGGCTGCGTAATATCGCCGTAGCATTAGGCAATGCCCCCTGGGATGAAACGATTTTGACAGCGCTGGAAAGTCGTAAAGGTGAGCACCCACTTCTTGATGAGCACATAGCGTGGGCGATTGCGCAGCAAATCGAGAGGCGAAATGCGTGCGTGGTCGAAGTGCAATTACCGAAAAAACAGCGTCTGGTTCGGGTGATTGAAAAAGGGTTACCGCGTGACGCCTGATTCATCCACAGCTTGTGAATAAAAATAAAAACGCATTGCAATTCAAGCCGGAAAAAATCGTCAAGTGATCGATACGACAAAACGAAATCTTAATTTTTAACTTATCTATCAATAGGTTAAAAAAATACTATTCACCGTGCGAAGTTTCTTTGAAATTAAGATTACGGCCTGAGGCTGTGGATAACTCTGTTTACAAGAGTCTGTCAGAGACATCAAAAACCAGCAATAACGCATCGCGTCGCTGTGGATATTTTATTGAGAGAAGAATTTGGAGCGGGAAACGAGACTCGAACTCGCGACCCCGACCTTGGCAAGGTCGTGCTCTACCAACTGAGCTATTCCCGCTTGGGTGGTCTGTGCTTTACAGCACTTTCAAATTTTGGAGCGGGA
>Ga0129309_1000854_pt1 | contig 19371 bp, 16 predicted proteins | sample L1105metagenome_FD_94439 | JGI IMG/M metagenome (GOLD analysis project Ga0129309, IMG submission 94439) | Ring-tailed lemur group fecal microbial communities from Wisconsin, USA - L1105 metagenome | ecosystem: Host-associated > Mammals > Digestive system > Large intestine > Fecal | place: USA...
ATAATGCTATTAATATTGCCATTTTTGGAAGAAAAAAAAATATCTTTAAAAATGATAATAGAGGTAATTTGTATTTCAATCGTTTTGCTTTCTAAATCAACAATTGCATTACCTATAATCTTAGTAACGTCCCTTAGCTATACATTGATTACATTTTTATATGATGGGAAAAAGGGAAAGATTTTTTTTGCAATACTAATTGCTTTGATTATAGCTGTTGACTATGTGCTAAGAGGTAACATGAAAGTATTAGAGATAAGTAACTATGCTTTTCAAAATTTAATAAAAAATATGAGATTAATAGGTTTTATACCTGTTGTTCTAGTTTTAATATTTTCATTTTTTTATAAAAAGGAAACAATTTATAAATTAAATTTAATCCTCATTTTAATTTTTATATTAACAACACTTCCTTTTTTCAATAATATAATATCTTTATTTTCTTTCTATGCATTCGTTGCTGGAAGAACATTTACTTGTTTTTATTATACGATATGCATAATAGCTTGTATTTATGCCTATATTTTTTGCTTTACAGTAAAATTAAAAAATATATTTATTTATTTTTTTTCAGGAGTATCTGTACTTTCATTAAGTTTTGGAAATATATGTTCTATACAACAAGCAGGAGGTTCGTTGTTTTATGAAGATGAATTATATTCTTTAGACTTAATAGATGCTTTAAGAGTAATAAAAAACAATAATAAGTTTATTCCTAATAGTTCTATTGAATTAGGTAAAATATTAAAAAGATTATCATTAGAAAAGAATGAAAATGTAAATGTAATATGTAGAGAGTTGAATAATATAAACGGTAGTGCTTATGCATTAGCAACAAGTTTAACTTCTGTAGCACCCCAAGTAATTTCTGTTTCAGCAAAAATTCGATATGGTGGTGAATCAGATAGACAATTTGTAAATTATTCTAATGATGATCAAAGCACATTTGAAAAATTTATGTTTCAGTTAGATGATCAAGTATATCAAGATTTTAAAGATATATTAGAGAAGTATCCAATAAATTGTGTCATATTGGTAGTTGATGATAAAGATGAATATATGCAAGAATTAGGATTTAAACTTTATGATAGTGTTATAGATGCTGATGGAGGGGTTTCATATTTTGTTTATGAGAAAGAATAATAATATCTGGAAAAAAATTATATTTACTTTATCTGTGTTACTATCATTATGCGGTTGTGATAGAACTAAAAATGTTTTATATCAACTTTCCAATCAGTCATACAGTCAAATGATGTCTTATATTATTCATTATAATAATAAAACGATTGTAATTGATGGAGGGACTGCAGAAGATGAACCATATCTTATGGGACAAATTGAACAAATTAGTGGGAATGATACAGTTGATGCGTGGTTAATTACACATTATCATAAAGATCATACTGGGGCATTAGCTACATACTTAAGTACAAATGATACAAGAGTTAAAATAAATAAAGTGTACTATCATTTTCCTGAAGAAAATTGGGTAGAAATTAATGAAATTAATAGATTTGAAGATATAAAAGCAATTAATGCTCAAATAAATAAAGTTGATACACAAATCGTAGAAGCAGGGGATAATATAGAGATAGGAGATATAGACATACAGGTGTTAAGATCGTATAATGAATCTATTACAATGAATGCAGGTAATAATTCATCATCAGTATATAAAGTTATGGTTAATGATATTTCTATATTGTTTTTAGGAGATTTAGGAGTAGAAGGTGGTCAAGAACTATTGATGAATAAAGAAGATGATATTAAAAATATGGACTATGTTCAAATGGCTCATCATGGACAAGCAGGAGTTAATGAAGATGTATATCAAGTTATTAATCCGAAATATTGTTTATGGCCAACACCTGATTGGTTATGGGAAAATAAAGATAAAATTTATAAAACGGATGAAACTAAGAATTGGATGAAAAAATTAAATGTAAAAAAACATTATATAGCAAAAGATGGTTTGATTTCCATACCATTATATAAAGAGGATGATTAGAAATTATTTTTTCATTTTAAATCATAAAGCATAGGGGGTGCGTGTATGATAAATTTAATAAAAAAATATTATTTATTTTGTAAGAAGCATACAAATTTAATTTTATTTAATTGCATTTTAGTGGCATTAATATTTGGATCTAGAATATTTACAATGAATATCACAATAGATACAGATATAATGATTACTTATCCTTCAACCACATATAATTGGTTAGACATAGGAAGATGGGGATTAATATTATTTCAAAAGATATTTGGAATGAGATGGTTTAATCCTTATGTTGAATGTTCAATGGCATATGTAGCTATAGTTTTATTTTTGGTTTCATATTGCTTTTTGTTTGATAATTTGAAAAATAAAGATAAGAATTTAAATTATTATGTTTTCTGTGGATTGATGATTACTCATCCGATATTTGCGTTACAATGGTTTTTTAGGTTACAAGCTTTTGAAATCGCATTATCCATTTCCTTTATTGCTTTTGCGCTTATTTGTATTTTTGAGTGGATAGATACAAAAGATGTAAGTACACTTATCTGTTCTGTAATTCTTATGATTATTAGTTTTTCGTGTTATCAAACTAATGTTATTTTATATATTTCGGGAGCGGTATTTGGGTATTTCTTGAAATATGAAAAAAATTATAATTTTAAAAAAAATTTTATGATCTGTTTAAAACTCGTAACTACGTTTATTATCGCTTTTCTAACAAACGAGATAATATCTAGATTATTTTTTATAAATTCATCATATGTTAGCAATTCAATTTTATGGGATAAGGATAATTTAATGGGTAATTTTTGGAATATATATTCTCATATAAAGGAAGTTTTATTTGGTTCACAAGTGATGACATGTGTATTTTTAATTATAATTATTTTATACTTATTTTTATTTGTGTTTGATATAAAAAGTATGACAAAAGCAAAATTGTTTAAATGGTTTATATTAGGATGTTTTTTAGTATCCCCATTTTTATTATCAATTTATATGGGAGCTAATCCCTTATATCGAAGTCAATATACTTTACCATTTGTAATTTCTAGCTCATTCATGTTGTTTATTACGTTATATCAAGAAAGATTGCATTTTAGTTTTAAATTTATCTCAATAAATAAATTAATTAAAATATGTTTAATTGTAATAGCTTCTTTTACGATTATATCTCAATCGCAAACAACGCTTAGAATGTGGTATACTGAAGATGTTAGATATCAACAAGATAGAGATATGTTATTAAGTATTATTGATGATTTACAAGAAGAAAATTATGATTATAAAAATAAACCTGTAGTGTTTATTGGTTCGTGGCAAGGGGAATTAAACCCCGCTTGTTTTAAGCCTGAAATAGAAATGTTAGGAATTTCATATTTTACAATGTTATCTGAAGCAGAACCTTATTATTTTCATTCTACAGCAGGTATCAAAAGATTAGCTGTTTGTAACGGAATAAATATGATGGCTGCTTCACAAGAAAATTGTATCGAAGCAATAAAAAGAGAAAAAGAATTGACGGCATGGCCTCAAAGGGGATATATTAAGGAATATGATGATATGATAATAATAAAATTATCTAATGAACTATTGAAAAAGGATAAATAATTACTGAATCATCTAAAGGAGTACGATATGAAACTAATTAAAAGTATAATTAAAAACAAAAAATTAATCATGTTTTTAAGTAGAGATGATATAAAAAAAAGGTATGCAGGTTCTTATTTGGGAATTGTCTGGGCGTTTATACAGCCTTGTGTTACAATTGTTATTTATTGGTTTGTATTTGAAATGGGGTTAAAATCAAAAGCACCTGGATCTTATGGTAAGTTACCATTTATTGTTTGGATAATGTGTGGATTAATACCATGGTTCTTTTTTAGTGAAGCTATTAATAATGTTACAAATGTTTTTATTGAATATAGTTATTTAGTAAAGAAAGTCGTTTTTGATATAGAAGTATTACCAATAGTAAAGCTTATTTCGTCTATTTTTATTCATTTGTTTTTTATAGTATTATTATTTATTGTAATGGCTTTATTTGGATATTATCCAACCATAGAAAGTATACAAGTGGTTTATTATTCTGTTTGTATGATTGCTCTTGTATTAGCAATAGGATATTTTACAAGTAGCTTAACAATATTTTTTAGAGATTTAGCGCAAGTTGTGTCAGTTGTATTACAAGCAGGAATGTGGTTGACCCCTATTCTATGGTCTTTTGATATGGTGGCTGATAAATGGTTTGCAATCATTTTTAAGCTTAATCCAATGTATTATGTTGTTGAGGGATATAGAGGATGTCTTTTAAATCACACTTGGTTTTTTCAAAATCTACATTTAACTATTTATTTTTGGCTTATCGTTATATTACTTACAATTGTAGGACAACATATATTTAAAAAGATGAAACCTCATTTTAGTGATGTTTTATAAGGAGTATTATATGGAAGAAAAAGTTATTGAAATTAAAAATATAACCAAAATATATAATTTATATGATAAACCAAGTGATAGATTAAAAGAAACTATTTTTCCTTTAAAAAAAAGGCATAAAGAGTTTGTTGCGTTAAAAAATGTAAACTTTGATGTACACAAAGGAGAAATTTTAGGTATTATTGGTAAAAATGGAAGTGGAAAGTCCACTATTTTAAAGATTATTACAAATGTTTTAACCCCTACAAGTGGAGAGGCTATAATTCATGGTAAAATCGCTGCATTACTTGAATTGGGTGCGGGATTTAATATGGAATATACGGGAATTGAAAATATTTATTTAAATGGACAAATGATAGGTTTCTCAAAAGAAGAAATGGATGAAAAATTACAAGATATTATAGATTTTGCTGATATAGGAGATCATGTATATCAGCCAGTAAAGACATATTCAAGTGGTATGTTTGCTCGTCTAGCATTTAGTGTTGCAATATCAGTTGATCCTGATATTTTGATTGTAGATGAAGCATTATCTGTTGGAGATGTATTCTTTCAAAATAAATGTTATAGACGTTTTGAAGATTTTCGAAATCGTGGAAAAACAATATTATTTGTTACTCATGATATGGGAAGTGTTATCAAATATTGTGATAGATGTGTATTATTAAATGCAGGTAAAAAAATTGCAGAAGGTTCTGCTCAAGAAATGGTCGACTTATACAAAAAGGTGATGGTTGGACAATGGGATGATCGTGAAAATGATGATACAGAAGAAAAAATTAAAAATATTCAACCAGATGAAAGTAAGCTATGGAAAGAACAAATTTCTATTAATCCAGATATTGAAGTATATGGAGATGGTAGAGCAGATATTATAGATTTTGGAATTTTTTCTATCGATGGTGAATTAGGAAACAATGTTTACAAAGGTGACTATTATGATGTAAAAATGAAAGTAAGAATAAATGAAGATAATTTATCTCCTATATTTGCTTTTAAATTAAGAGACATAAAGGGAACCGAACTTACGGGAACAAATACAATGCTTGAAGATATAGATACTAGTCATATAAAAAAAGGAGATGTTGTGACTATAACATTTAGGCAGAAACAATATCTTCAACCAGGGCAATATCTTGTTTCACTTGGATGTACAGCTTTTGAAGGCGATGATTTTGTAGTATATTCTAGAAATTATAATTGTTGCGTTTTAGGAGTTGTGGCAGAAAAAGGAACAATTGGTGTATTTGATAGTGAATCTAAGGTTACAATAAGTGTAAAGGAATAGATAGAGAAAACTATTTATTCTTTTTTTTATATGATATAATCAAAGTGAAATGATGGTGAAAATATGAAAAATATTATTAATGAAAAAGAGTTTTTTATAAATAATTTTGCATACCGAAAAAATATATTAAATTGGATTTCTTTTGAAAAAAATAAAAATATACTTATTTTAGGAAGTCAGTATGGTATATTATCGGAATGTTTTGATGATTGTCAAATTTTTTGTATTGATGAAGATGAATATAAAAATAAAATTAATAAAAATAAACATAAAAATGTTAATGTGTTTGATTATAATATAAACCAATTTATAAATAATTTTGATCAAAAGATAGATTATATTATTGTTGATGGTTATCTAGATAAAACATATGAAAAACAAGCTATTGTTGAAAAATGTATGTCATTATTAGATAGCAATGGTCAAATGATTATTCTTGCAAACAATAAATTAGCACTTAGATATTTTGCAGGGGTCAAAGAAGGGTTAAATAGTGAATTTGGACATCTTAAGGATAATAGCTTATATTCAAAAAAGGAATGGGAAGCATTATTTGATCAATTACAATTACAATATCAATTTTTTTATCCATATCCAAATTATATTTTTCCAGAGTATATATTTAAAAAAGCACCTAGGTTAGGAGAGGTAAATACTTTTACTTCAAGTTTTGATGATATAAGAATATCTTACTTTAATGAGATAACAGCATTTAATCAAATAATAAAAAGTGGTTATTTTGAAGAGTTTAGTAATTCTTTTTTAATTGTTCTTAATAAGAAAATAGAAGAGATCAGCTATGTGAAATTTGCTTCTGAAAGAAAAAAAGAATATCAAATATACACAATTATAAATGAATCGAAAAATGGTAAAGAAGTAGTCAAAACACCAATTTATAGTGAAGGTAAAAAACATATGGAGAAAATATATGAATTTTATCTCAACTATAAAATGATTAACCAAAATAAAAAAATACAATATTGTCCAGTAGAATTAAAAAATAATCAATTATATTTTGAATTTGTTGAAGGAATATCATTAGAATCCCTAGTTTATCAAGATGTCCAAAATAATGATGTTTTGAAAATAAAAAATAAGTTGGATATTATCAATGAAATAATTAACATTGAGCCTGTAAAAAAATTTCAAATCAGTGAAAAGTTTTTGTCAATATTTGGCTATAATGATTATGGACTATTGGCAGATTTAGAAGCATATGAAAATAATAATATTGATTTAATTTTTGATAATGTAATTGTTAATGATAAATATAATGTCATTGATTTTGAATGGATATTTAATTGTTTAATACCGAAATCATTTATCATATTTAGAACAATTTTTCATAGTCATGCGTTATCATATTTAAAAAAGGATATAATAGAAGAATTATATGATAGTTATGGTATTTCAAAAGAATTAAGAAATTTATATTTGAAAATGGAGACAAATTTTCAAGCCTATGTTTCTGATTATAAATTGAGTGATATATATAATGATTTTAACTGTCATACAATAAAAGTTATAAAACAAAAAGATAGAATAATAAAAAATGAAATTATTCAAAATAATATTGTTTATGATTATTCTCTTGCAGATGAAAAACAACTAGATATTTCATTTTATATAAATAAACAAAATGCAATTTTGAAAGTAGAAAAAAAAGCAATTATAAGAATAGATAAGTTAGCTATAGATAATCAAGATGCTATATTTACTACTAATGCGGACATCATTATTGGTAATAATTACTATTTTTCTAAACCACCAGAAATAAATATTCAAAATAATAGTGGAAAAGAACTTGAAATTAAAGCATTTTACTATTATTATGCTGATGATTGCATAAATGATATTATTTCATTATTATTAGATAATAAAATGCTTAATCAACGTTTAGCGAGATTGAGAAAACACCCATATGTTAAATTGTTAGATAAAATAGGAGGTTAAGGCATGGATGTAACAATTGTTATTCCAACAAAAAATGCAGGAGATTTTTTTGATGAAGTATTAACACAAATAGATAATCAAAAAACACAATATAGTTATGAAGTGATTTGTGTTGATTCTGGGTCAAATGACAATACAGTAAATATTATAAAAAAACATCAATGTATTTTAAAAGAAATTCCAAAAGAAGAATTTGGTCACGGAAAAACGCGTAATTTAGGGGCAAGTTTAGGTACAGGTGAATATATTATATTTATAACACAAGATGCAAAACCTGCCGATGAACATTGGATTGAAAATTTTATTAATGGAATGAAATTAGATCCAAATATAGCAGGTGGATTTGGAATACACTATCCATATCCGGATTGTAATCTCTTAGATAAAAGAGATTTGTATTATCATTTTAAAGGATTTGGAGAAGACAATACTATTTATTATCTAGAAGATAAAGAAAGGTATAAAGTTGAAGAAGGATATAGACATCTTTTATCATTTTATTCTGATAATAATTCTTGTATGCGCAGAGATATTTGGGAACAATATCCATATGAAGATGTAGATTTTGCAGAAGACCAAATATGGGCAAGAAAGATGATAGAATTAGGCTATAAAAAATTATATTGTCCATTTGCTGCTGTATATCATTCACATAATTATCCTTTGGAAGAATATAAAAAGCGTTATTTTGATGAATATAAGGGATTATACCAATTGCATAAATTTATTATGGTGAATAGCTGGTTTGATTTGATACCTAAATATTTTAAAAATATGTTAAATGATATTAAATATATTGATGGTTTAAATATTTCAAAAAGTGAGAAAAAATATTGGAAAAAATATGCAAGGATAAGAGATTGGCATAGATTTCATTCTGCATATTTAGCTGGAAAGTATCAAAAAATGAATCAGAAAAAACAAATTAAAATGGATAAAAAATTATCTCAACAATATATACAAAGAGCACAATAGAAAGAGGATTTATCATGGAACTTACATTAAAGAAAATCATACATGGATTAAAGACAAGGGGTTTGAAGGGATCGATAGAACGTTATAGAAATGGCAAACCCGAAGTTGATATTGTATCTTTTTGGGGATTTATAACAGAATTAAAAGAAATCAAATTCAGTAGAAAAGACTATGAAGAAAATAAAGATAAACAAATTACTTTAAACTGGATTGTTCCTGAAATGGGTATTGGCTCAGGAGGGCATATTAATATTTTTAGATTTATAAGTTATTTAGAAAAACATGGAATTCATAATAGAGTCTATTTATTTAGAGCAGTGAGTTTTCCAGATAACAATACAGTTAGAACTTTTGTTAAAAAGTATTTTAGTATTTTAGACAGTAATGTTGATGTATTTTGTGATGTAAAATATATTGAATTTGCACATGGAACAGTAGCAACAGGATGGGATACAGCTTATTTTGTGAGAAAGTTTAATAATACAATTTCAAAATTTTATTTTGTACAAGACTATGAACCGCATTTCTTTGCCCATGGCTCAGAATATTCCTTTGCAGAAAATACTTATAAATTTGGTTTTAGAGGAATAACCGCAGGGGATTGGTTGAAAGATATATGTATTAACGATTTTGGTATGGAGGCTGATAGTTTTGGATTTTCATATGATAAAGAATTGTATACTCCAAAAGAAAAAATAAATCCAAAAAAACGTGTCTTTTTCTACGCAAGACCTGTAACACCAAGAAGAGATTTTGAATTAGGAATCTTAGCTTTAAATGAATTATCTAAACGTGTAGAAGATTTAGAAGTTGTGTTTGCAGGATGGGATGTTTCGCAGTATAAGATAGATTTTCCACATATTAATATGGGTATTTTGGATATATCAGAGCTATCTGAATTATATGCATCTTGCGATATGTGTTTAGTTATCTCTAATACAAATTTATCTTTATTGCCTTTAGAGGTTATGGCTTCTGGTTCGGTTGCCGTATGTTCTAAAGGGCCAAATAGTGAATGGTTAGTAAACGATAAAAATAGTATTTTAGTAAATTATGATCCTATTGAAATTGCTGAAACATTACAAAAATATTTAGAAAACCCTGATGAATTAGCAAAAATTAGAAAAAGAGGAATAGAATTTGCACAAAATACATCATGGGATGTTGAAGGCGAAAAAGTAAGACAGGCTGTCTTGAAAGGAATTCAAGAAGATGAAGAAAATATTGATAATAGGTGGTAATGGCTTTATTGGTACGAACTTAGCAAGATGTTTTGTTAATCACGGTGAAGATGTTTATTCTTTTGATATTCAAAAACCAAGTCAAAGGATAAAAAATGTACATTATATTGTAGGTGATTTTTTTGATGATGAAAGTTTAGAAAATGCTATTGAAGGAATGGAGGTTATTATTCATTCTCTTAGCACAGTTAATCCAGGAAATTCTAATAAAAGATTTATGCAAGGTTATTCGAGAGATTTTGTACAAAGTATTAGACTATTTGATAGATGTATTAAAAAAAATATTAAAGTTATCTTCTTGTCATCTGGTGGAACTGTATATGGAATACAAGAGAACCAACCAATAAAAGAAGAAGCTATAGCAGCTCCTATTAACCACTATGGCTCTGTAAAACTATGTATAGAAAGTGTTATAAAAACATTTAATACACAACTGCATACAAAAATGTTAATTGCTAGGGTTGCCAACCCATTTGGGCCAGGACAAGATTTTAATAAAGGTGTTGGGTTTATTGATGCTGCATTAAAAAAATCAATTCATCATGAAACTATAGAAATATGGGGAGATGGTGAAGTTATTAGAGATTATATTTATATTGATGATGTATGTGAAATGATATATTCTTTGATAGATTATACAGGTGATGAAGAAGTATTCAATATTAGTAGTAATGAAGGTATAAGTTTAAATGTCATTATTGAAGAAATAAAAAAATTAGGATTAGATCCAGATGTTATTTACAAAGAATCTAGAAGTGTTGATGTACCAAAAGTTGTTTTGGATAATTCTAAAATAAAATCAGTTCATCAAATGAAAATAAAAACATTTAGAGAAGGTATAGAAGAATATTATAAATATTTATGTGAAAATGGAGACGTCGCATGAAAGTATTAGTAACAGGAGTTAAAGGACAACTTGGATATGATGTTGTTCAAGAATGCAAAAAGAGAAATATAGAAGCGATTGGTGTTGATATTGATGAAATGGATATTACTGATGCTAATCAAGTAGAAAGAGTAATTACATCAGTTAATCCGAATGCTATAATTCACTGTGCTGCATGGACTGCAGTAGATTTGGCAGAAGATGATGATAAAATAGAAAAAGTAAGAGAAGTTAATGCTAGAGGAACTGAAAATATAGCTTTAGTATGTAAAAAATTAGATTGTAAAATGTTGTATCTTTCTACGGACTATGTTTTTGATGGACAAGGAGAAGCACCTTGGGATCCTGATTGTAAAGATTATAAACCATTAAATGTATATGGGCAAACAAAGCTAGAAGGAGAATTAGCAGTAGCTAATAATTTAGATAAATATTTTATTGTCCGTATTGCGTGGGTATTTGGTGTTAATGGTAAGAATTTTATAAAAACAATGTTAAGTATAGGTAAAAAATATTCACAAGTAAGAGTCGTTAATGATCAAATTGGAACACCTACATATACATATGATCTAGCAAGATTATTAGTTGACATGATATTAACTGATAAATATGGATATTATCATGCTACAAATGAGGGTGGATATATTTCATGGTATGATTTTACAGTTGAAATTTTTAAACAGGCAGGATATGATACAAAAGTTATTCCGGTAACGACAGAAGAATATGGATTATCTAAAGCAGCCAGACCATTTAATAGTCGTTTAGATAAATCTAAACTTGTAAAAAATGGTTTTAAACCATTACCTACTTGGCAAGATGCACTAAGTAGATATTTAAAAGAAATTGAATATTAATCATAAAAATGCTAGTATAATAGAAAATACTAGCTTTTTTTAAGGAGAAAATAAATGATTAGTATTATTATACCTTTATATAATGTTGAAAAATATATAGAAAAATGTTTAGCAAGTATTATTAATCAAACATATAGGGATCTAGAGATTATTTTAGTTGATGATGGGTCTCCTGATAATAGTGGATTGATAGCTGATGAGTGGGAAAAAAAAGATAACAGAATTAAAGTTATCCATAAAAAAAACGGAGGATTATCTAGTGCAAGAAATGCAGGTTTAGACATTTGTACAGGTGAATATGTAATGTTTGTTGACAGTGATGATGTTATAAGTGAAAATATATGTGAGGTTTTACTTGATTTAATGAAAAAAACATATGCTGAAATTGCTATATGTGATGCGGATCATGTGTTTGGCATTCAACCGCATTTTACAAGTTCAAATGAAATAAAAGTCTATAATTATGAAGATGCTATATGTGAGATGTGGTACCAAAAAAGTTTTTTACCAAGTGCTTGGGGAAAATTATATGATGCTAAATTGTTTAAAAGATTGAGATTTACAGAAGGGATTATATTTGAAGATGTCGATATAATGCATGAAGTTTTCTATTTGGCAAATAAAATTGTTTATACTGATGCTAAAATGTATGGATATATGCACCATGAAGATAGTATAACAACGAATCCCTTTGCGCAAAGAGATTTAATAATTTTAGATATATGTCGAAAGATTATGGATTTTTCAAAAAATAAAAGTGTAAAATTGAAGAAGGCTGCTAAAGCTTATACTATAACAGGAGCCATGAGAGTATATTTAAACGCTCCAAATCAATATAAAAAAGAAATTAATTATTCAAAAAATCTTCTTTCTCAATTAGGAAAAGGAGTCTTAAAAGATAAAAATATAAGAAAAAAAACAAAGTATTCTCTAATACTTTATTTATATTTTAGACCATTATTGAAAATAGTATATAAATATGTTAATAGGTGGGGATAATAAATGCAATATAAATATGATGTTTCTATAATCGTGCCTTTTTATAATGGAAATAAGTATATGGATGATTTATTAAGCATGGTTCAAAAAAATGTAATAAATTCTAATTTAAAAGTGGAACTTATCATTGTAAATGACAGTCCTGATATTAATGTTAAACTATCAAAAAAAGAAAATTATGATGTTCATATTATATATAATAAAAAAAACATGGGAATACATTATTCAAGAGTTCAAGGTATTAAATATGCATTAGGTCAATATGTAATAATGCTAGATCAAGATGATGTATTATATGAAAATGCATTAAGTTCGCAATATAGATGCATTAAAGAAAACGATATAGTTATTTCTAATGGAGAAGATGAAAATCCTATAAATAAAGGTATGATTTATCGTAGTCATAAGCATCAAGATTGTGTATTAAATGAAAAGTATTATTATATTCTTGGTAATATGATTGTTTCTCCCGGTCAATGTCTAATCAAAAAAGAAGCAATTCCTCAATTATGGTTAAAACATTCTATAAAAAATAATGGTTGTGATGATTTTATGTTATGGATAATGATGTTTTATGAGAAAAAATCTATAACAAATAATTATGAAATAACATATAAACATACGTATAATGGTCAAAATGTTTCAGCGGATTTTAATAAAATGAAAAAGTCATCAATAGAAATGATGACATATCTTAGAAAACATGATATTATCTCAAAAGAAAATGAAAAAATATATATGAATCGTTTGAAAATGAGAGAAATGTATGAGGGTAAAAGTAAAATTAAAAAATTATTGGCTTCTTTACGTTTTCCAAAAATAGCGATAGAATTATATAAACTAAAAAAGATGTAGAAGGTGATTTATTTGAAGAAACCAAAAAATATATTCGTTATAGGAAGTAAGGGGATACCTGCTAACTATGGCGGTTTTGAAACATTTGTAGAAAATTTAACAAAAAAACAAACGATAGATGATATTAAATATCATGTTGCTTGTCTTGATGAAAAAGAATATACAGAGGAATACAATGGAGCTAGTTGCTTTCATTTAAATATTCCGCATATTGGTCCAGCTAAAGCTATTTATTATGATTTGGCAGCTTTGAACTATGTTCTTAATTACATAGATAGTCATTATTATGCTCAAAATGGAGTGGTTTATATTCTTGCTTGTAGAATCGGTCCATGGATGAAAAAGTACGTCAAACAGTTTCATCAAAGAGGATATAAGGTTTATGTTAATCCTGATGGTCATGAATTTTTAAGAGCAAAATGGAATTATTTTATCAAAAAATATTGGAAGTTTTCTGAAAAACTCATGGTAAAATATGCTGACTTATTAATCTGTGATAGTAAAAATATAGAATCTTATATACAAGACGAATATAAAAAATATAAGCCAACAACAACATATATATCTTATGGTGCAGATGCTATTGAAATTAGTGAAGCAGATAATTATCAAGAATGGCTAGATAGGTTTGGAATTAGAAAAAATGAGTATTATTTAATTGTTGGTAGATTTGTGCCAGAGAATAACTATGAAACTATGATTAAAGAATTTATGAAATCAAATACAAATAAGGATTTAGTTATTGTTACAGATCATCAAAATAAACTATATACCCGCTTAAATACAAAATTAAAATTTGAAAATGATGATAGAGTTAAATTTGTAGGAACTGTTTATGATGATGTACTATTAAAAACAATCAGAAAAAACGCTTTTGCTTATCTTCATGGTCATGAAGTTGGCGGAACTAATCCTTCATTATTAGAAGCATTAGGTACAACAAAATTAAATTTATTGTTAAATGTAGGATTTAATCAAGAAGTTGGATTAGATAATTGTATTTATTGGGGAAAAGAAAAAAATAATTTAAGATATGTTATTGAGCATATTGAAACGTTTGATCAAAGTTATATTGATGAATTAGGAAAAAATTCTAAAGAAAGAGTAAAAGAAGTATATAATTGGACTAAAATAATCAAAGAATATGAAAACTTATTCACAAAATAATTGTCGATAATTATAATTTGGTATATAGTATAAAAGAACATAGCTAAATTTGGAGGAAATAAAATGTTAAAAAAATTAATGAGTATAATGATGGTGTTAGTTTTAACATTGACACTTACAGGATGTAGTTTTTTTGAAGATGATAGTAAACCAAGTAATAGTAATAAATCAAATAACGAAACATCAATAAAAATCAAAACAGTAGATGATTTTGAAGAATCTGAAGGATTGATTAGATATTTTACAATTGAAGATCATAATTTTTCAATTCCTGAAACGGTAGGAGAATATGCAAATTACTTATCACAACTTGGAACGGTAACGCTAAATGATACTGGAGACAGTGTTGAAGATGTAGAGCTTAATGCTGGTGGGATTTCATCAATGGCTGCATATTTAAATGTAGAAACAGAAGATGGCGATGAAGCTAGATTTTATGTTCGTTATGAAAATAATACGGATGATGATATAACTGTTGCTGAAGCAAACATTACATATTTAGAAATTAAATATGATATTTATGCTGAAAATGATTATGATAAGGCATTTGACTCTGTTGTTGTATATCTAGGAAATGGAAAGAAAGTACCTTTAAAAAGTTCATATAAAATGGAAAAGGTAGCTGGATTGATTGGATCTTCCCCTGAGCAAAATACTGATGGGCGATTACATTATTCAGATAATTTAGGACGAAAATATATTTTTGATTGCTGTAATGAAAATAGAAATGGAGCCTTTAGAGGTTTTATCATAGAATATCCAACTACTGAAAAATAGTAATATAGAGTATCGAAAGTTTTGTTATTTAGAATGGATAACTTATAAACTTTTGTTACTCTTTTTACATATAAAATCAATTATATTTGGTAAATGTTTTGAAGGAGAAAACATATGTATGAAAGTGGATTAAAAAAATTTGCACGAAGTTTTGTGTTAAGTATTTTTGCTATTATTGTCGCTATATTAACTTATCTATGTCTTTTTTTAAACGCTTATACAAGTGTTGATGAAAAAACAACAATTGTAAGTGATAATCCTTTCAAAATGATTTTATATTTTGTCGTTGTTTTAATTGCATTATTCTTTATTAGAAGATATTATCAAGTACAAAAGTCATTACCATATCAAAAAATATTTTTAATAGTATCTATTATTATTTTAATTATTTCTATATATGTTATCTTTTTTCATAATATATTTCCCGTGGCTGATCAGCAAGAAATACTAAATGCAGCATCAGGATTAAAAAATGGCGATTATAGTTATTTTTTACCAATGGGATATGTAGGTAAGTGTACCAATCAAGCAGGAATAGTTATGATATTATATTATTTATCTTTCATATTCGGAGATAATAATTATCAAGTTTTTCAGTTTTTAAACATTTTTGGATTATTATTAAGTTATTATTGTATTTGTGAAATATCTGAAATTAGTTTTAGTAATGATGAATTAAAAAAATGGACATTAATTTTATTAGCATTATTTGTTCCTCTTACATGGTATATTGTATTTGTATATGGCAATATATTTGGTTTAGCTTTTTCTTTATATGCGGTTTTATCAGGTTATAGATATTTTGAAAACAGAAAGATCAAAGATATTGTATTATCTTTTATAGGTATAACACTTTCTATGATGTTTAAGTCCAATTATTCTATTACATTTATTGCCATGGTGTTTTTTGTCATATTTGATATAATTTTAAATCAAAATTATAGAACAATTATTTTATTGATATTATTAGTACCCGCCTATTTTGCATCAAGTATGATACCTAACTATTTAATTAAAAATAAAACAGGAATAGAACTTGGGAAAGGTATTCCTATGATTGCCTATATAGAAATGGGATTGCAAGATTCAACAGATGCTCCAGGATGGTTTAATAGCTATAATTGGAATGTTTATACAAATAATGGCAGTGATACAGAAAAAGCCAGTGAGCAGGTAAAAGAAGATTTAAAAAATACAATATCGTATTATATTGAAAATCCTGATATTTTCAAAGATTTTATTTATCGTAAAACAGTCTCACAGTGGTGTAATCCTGATTTTCAAGGAACATGGTTAACAAGGCATTCAGATTTTTATTTTCATAATGATTTGTATTATGAATTAGTCAATATATTACAGGGTATTATACTAATAGGAACTTTAGCTTATATTTATTTTACAGGTAGATATATGCCATTGCATAGATTATTGTTACCAATGATATTTATTGGTGGTTTTGTATTCCATTTGTTTTGGGAAGCAAAAGGACAATATACAATTACATATTTTGTTTTATTAATTCCGTATTGTGCTAAAGGATTAATGGATATGAGTGATGATTTAGCAGAAGGAATTTTGACTTTAAAAAGAAATGCTTCGATTATTGATGTAGTCAAACACTTTAGTAAAAGAACAACAATAAAATATATTATTGGGTTAGTAGTGATTTGTATGATTTTAAGTTTGTTATAAAAGAGGTTAGTATGAAAGAATTGTATTTAAAGTATAAAGAAGTGATTATGTATTTAATATTTGGGGTTTTAACGACAGTTGTTAATATTGTCGTTTACTTTGTCATGGCTGATACAAGTATGATGCATATACACTATATGATAAGTAATGTAACAGCATGGTTTTTATCAGTATTGTTTGCTTACATAACAAATAGAAAATATGTTTTTGAAAGTAAAAGTCAAAATATATTAAAAGAAATAATATCTTTTTTTGGATCGAGACTTGCAACAGGAGCAATGGATATGGTTTTTATGTGGCTTTTTGTTGAATTTAATATTTTACCTGGATTTATTGCTAAAGTTATATCTAATGTATTTGTTATTGTTGCGAATTATATTTTAAGTAAATTGGTTGTATTTAAGGGAGAATAGTTATGAAGAAAATTACAGTTATTGTACCTTGTTATAATGAAGAAGAAGCTTTACATTATTATTATGAAGAAATGTCAGGAATTATGACAGAAATGAATAATTATGAATTTGAATTATTATTTGTTAATGACGGTTCAAAAGATAAAACATTAGAAGTTATAAAATCATTAGTAAATAAAGATAGTAGAGTAAAATATATTTCTTTTTCAAGAAATTTTGGAAAAGAAGCAGCGATGTATGCAGGATTTGAAAACAGTACAGGTGATTATGTCTGTTTAATGGATGCTGATTTACAAGATCCACCAAAGTTATTACCAGAAATGGTAGAAGCTATAGAAAAAGAAGGATATGATAGTGCTGCTACAAGAAGGGTGACAAGAAAGGGAGAACCTCCGATTAGAAGTTTCTTTGCAAGATTATTTTATAAAATCATGAATAAAATATCAGATACAGAACTTATGGACGGTGCAAGAGATTATCGTTTAATGACAAGACAGTTTGTTAATTCGTTATTAGAAATGAAAGAATACAATAGATTTTCTAAAGGATTGTTCGGCTGGGTTGGATACAAAACAAAATGGATAGAATTTGAAAATGTTGAAAGAGTTGCTGGAGAAACAAAATGGTCATTTTGGAAATTGCTTATCTACGCAATAGAGGGTGCAATAGCTTTTTCAACAGCTCCACTTGCAATAGCATCAGTTATTGGAATGTTGATGTTGTTTGTTGCTTTTATATTTATTATTTTTATTATAATAAGAACATTGATATTTAATGATCCTACATCAGGTTGGCCATCAATGGTATGTATTGTTACTTTGATTGGTGGTATACAAATATTTTGTATAGGAATATTAGGAGAATATTTATCTAAGGTGTATTTGGAAACAAAGGGGAGACCAATTTATATTGTTAAAGATACAAATATTAATAATTGATGTATAGAGAGAATATGAAAAAATTATAAAATTGTCTATCACTATATTTATAAACAATAATAAAGTAACAGATATTTATAATAAATAATAAAATGAAGTTATCTTATAATAAAGGTAGAAAAGCTATAAAATAAAAAAATTTCATTAAATAAGAAGTAAAATCAAATTTTTCAGTCATATATAGATATAGAGGTGATTATATATGACAAAAAAGTTAGCAACAGATTTTAAAAATGATGTTCTATTTAAATATGTCTTGGGTGATGATCAGGATGAAGACTGTATATATTTACTGAAGCTTATTATCGAAAATACTTTAGATATCAAATGTCAGGAAGTCAAAGTTATTAATCCCGAATTAACACCAGAACATATCAAAGATAAGACGATGATACTTGATATAAGAGTCAAAACGGATAGTGGAGATGTGATTGACATAGAGATGCAATCAAGCAGTTTTTCTAAAAATCTTTATTATCGTTTTCAGCTTTATGGGGCAAGAAACCTAGCCAAACAAAAGAAAAGAGGAGAAAATGATTATATCAGTGGAGTTCATCGAAGCTGTCAGATAATTATCATTGATGATATAGACAGCAGAAACATGGAGCTTGTTGATAATTATGAAAGCAGAAATAAGCGAGGCATTATTGAAAAATATAATCTGATTACACGATCGTATTTGCAGCTTCCCTATATAGACGTCATAGTCAAAGAAAAGGGGATAGAAAATCTCACACCATTTGAACAGTTAGTATACATATTCAAAAATGGATTAGATAATGATATAATGTCATTGAAAGATCAAAAGGTGATAGAAATAATGAAAAAGAAACTAGAGATGTTTAATGAAGATGAAGCATTAAGAGATATGTATTATCAAAGGGAT